>Ga0209083_1000037_pt1 | contig 203647 bp, 120 predicted proteins | sample AM7aDNAmetaG_FD_184132 | JGI IMG/M metagenome (GOLD analysis project Ga0209083, IMG submission 184132) | Freshwater microbial communities from Finland to study Microbial Dark Matter (Phase II) - AM7a DNA metaG (SPAdes) (version 3) | ecosystem: Environmental > Aquatic > Freshwater > Lake ...
TCTGGTCGGGTCTCTGGTCCGACAACGACTGGACGCACACCAGCTTTGATATGACCCCGTTCGCCGGCCAGACGGTTTGTCTGCAATTCGGCGTGATCCTGGACGGCGATCGGATGTACAGCTTCACCATCCTGGACGATGTGAGCATCTCACGCACCGACAAGTCGGGCACGGGCGACGGCACTGCCCAGGTAAACGACGTTCCCATCGTGGCCGCCGGCGATGAGGCAACGATCGACGAAGGCGCCACGTTCACCGGCTCCGGCTCCTTCACGGATCCCGATACCGATGTCTGGACCGCCACTGTGGATTATGGCGATGGTTCGGGCGTACAGGCATTGTCGCTCAACGCCGACAAGACGTTCCTCCTCAGTCACCGCTACGATGAAGTGGGAACCTATACACTTACGGTGTCCGTGGACGATGGTGGCGGCACCCCCGCCCTGGCGACCGTGAATGTGCAGGTTGATCCAGTTGCGCCAACCGCCACGCTGACCGATAACGGCCCGGTCTCGCAAGGCCAGCCGATCACGGTCTTCTTTGGCGATCAGTATGATCCATCGAATGCCGATATGGCGGCCGGTTTCCGCTACAGCTACTTCTTCACCGGCACACCCGATTCCCCGGCGGCCGGCGATATCATCGATTCGACCTCTGCACAGGCGACCTTCACCTTCATCCTGCCGGGAACGCATACGGTCATCGCGCGGATCACGGATCAGCATGGCGCGTACAGCCAGTACAGCACCGATGTGAACGTGCTCCAAGTCACCCCAACGATCACGAACGTGACCGGTCCGGCCAATGGCTGGTACCGGGCGGGGCAGAACCTGGATTTCACGGTGAACTTCAGTGAGAGTGTGACTGTGAGCGGCGTGCCAACCATCGGGTTGACCATCGGCTCTACGTCGCGCACTGCGAGTTACCTGTCCGGCAGCGGCGGTAGTTCGCTGGTATTCCGGTACACGGTTCAGGCTGGTGACAATGATGCGGACGGGATCGAGTCGGCCTCGCCGGTGGTGCTCAACGGCGGGACGATTCAGGATGCGGCCGGCAACGGCGCAACGCTGACGTTTGCTGCGCCGATAACCACGGGCGTGCTGGTGGACACGACCGCACCGGCATTGCCGACCTCATCGATCAATGATGGGGCCGTGCAGCGGTCGATGGTGAAGAAGCTGACATTGAGCTTCGGCGAGAAGGTCGTGTTGGGAACGGGCGCGGTGACGGTAAAGAAGAGCGATGGCTCGGACGTACCGGATACCACGCTGCTGGTGACCAACCCCTCGGGAGATCAGAAGAACTATGTCCTGAGCTTCTCGGGCACCGCTGTGGTGGGCGGCTCGTTGGCCGATGGGATCTATGACCTGTCGGTTTCGGCCGCGGGGGTGCATGACCTGGCGGGCAATGCGCTGGGCAGCAATCTCAGCCAGCGATTTCATCGCCTCTATGGCGACTACGACGGCAACAAGACCGTAAATAATGCCGACTACTTCTGGTTCAAGCAGACGTTCAACAGGAGCCGCGGCGAGACCGGATTCCTCGATCTCTATGACTATGACGGTAACGGAACAATCAACAGCGGCGACTACTTCCAGTTCAAGCAGCGGTTCGGGGTCATCTATACCTACTAAAATAGGAGGCATTATCCTGGGAAGCGATCTGGGAGTGGGGCTGAATCCGCTGAAGAGGGGTGTATCAGTCCTGACGGCCGGCACGTGGAAGCCGGGTAAGGCGTGAAGACCGGCGGTGATCGCCGTCGCCTAAAGTGACACTAGGCGACCTCCTTACGTGGCTCCTGTTGGCCCTGCTTGCCTCTCCGATCCTTACCTTCATCACCTGCGTTGGCGGTGCTCCGATCGAGACCATGAAGTCCGTCGCCTGTGCTCTCGCCGTAGCGGTGGGCTTCCTGGCCAGCCCGCTTGTTTTGTTATCGATCGCTGGCAGACAAGCCCAGCCTTGTCGGGTTGCAGTCCTCTAGATCAGGCGAATACGCTGCGGGCGCTTCGTTTCTACGGCCAAGTTTTCCTTGCGCATAAGCCACTATTGCGATGCGCGATTACCTCACATAGTAATCAAGCGACACCTCGCACGCTATTCACATACGATTCTCTTGTCGTGCAACACGTCTCTATCGCTATTCGCGGCAAATGCCGCAAAGGGGTTTGTATGAGAATCACATCGCAGCGACGTGGTTTCACGCTCGTGGAACTGCTCGTCGTCATCGGTATCATCGCAGTTCTGATCTCGATCCTGTTGCCATCCTTGGCGGCGGCTCGGCGTTCGGCAATTGCAATCTCGTGTCAGGCCAACCTGAGGAGCATTGGCCAGGGCCTGTTCATCTACAGTTCCCAATTCAAGAAGCTCCCTTGGGGACAGTCCAAGACCGCCCCCTATGGCCCATGGGGCGACACAGACCCGACCAATTGGTCCGTCGCTCTGCAGAACACGCTTGGTGGCCCAAGCTTGGAAAGCGGCGCGTGTGTGAATCAGTACCAAGCGAATCTTCAGATGCTGAAGATCTTCCAGTGCCCAGGTTCGCAGGTTACGGTTCAGCAGATCTTTGGTTCGCGCTCGCTGCCCTATCCGAATCTGCAGTATACCGCCAATTTCCGCGCCATGCCCATGAACCCCGGCGCATTTCCGGGTTGGGGCATGGGATGCGATGGGTACACGGCATCTCAGTATCCTCCCTATGGCAAGCCCTTCACGCAGCGTTCCATTGAAACGATCCAGGATTCCTCCAACGTAGCGCTGGTTTGGGATGGTTCTCAGGTGGAGAGAGGCTACTGGATGGGCCCGCGTTACTGGACCGCCGAGGCGATCAGCCTTGAGCTGGCGGGCATGAACCAAGATAACGCCTCACCCTATGGCGTTTATGACCCGAATATGAAGGCCTACGGCGGCGCCACCTTCGACTATACAGCGCCTATCCCGATGGGGCAGAGGTGGAATTCGTACTGGAATTACACTCCCAATCAGTTCAAGTTGCAGAACGTGGATCCGGCCGATGGTTACTACCTGACCCCGGGTGTCATCTACGGATGGCTATGTGATCTGAGTGTGGACCAGATCCGTTTCCGTCATGGCAACAACGACTCGATGAATGTCCTGTGGGCCGATGGCCACGTCTCTCCGCTGCGCGTTGAGGAGGCGATTTATCGTTACTGGTGCATGAACTACCGGTAACTTTCAGGATTGCGCTTGATTTTCAGCGGGCTGGCAGAGATCCCTCTGCCAGCCCGCTGGTTTTGCCATCCCATCCCTGGCACCAATCTGAATGGCCGTCCTGCAATGTGCCTTTCGAGACGCTGTTGCGTCATGCATTGGCCCCCGAGCAGATGACGGTCGGGGAGCGTGAGGCCATGCTGGAGCATCTGCGGTTGTGCATTACATGCTCTGAAGCCTACACCCAAATCGCCCAGGCCGAGATGGACGATCTGGCCGAAGTGCAGGGCGAGTTGGCGATGGACACTTCCCACATCCCCGTGGACCAGGGCCTAGCCGATCTGTGGCGCCGGATCGACGCGTATGAGGCGGAACAGGCCAATGCAATGGCGAGTGTGCATGTGTCGTATCACTGCATGGCATACGTGCACCGGCTCCACAAATGTCCCCACAACTGGCCGTACTGCGGCGATACTGGCATGTCACTGTTCGAGTGTATGGGCTGGTGAGGTTTGTTTATCGCTTTTGAGGTCAATAGCATCGTGACGCTGTGTCGCCCCTCCAACGCCTCCAATCCATACGCACAGAACGCCGCCAGACAACCACTGTGTGCCTCTTGCTTCTACTGCCACACACACGCCGTAGCGGGTGCACTGCGTTCCCACGGATTCCGTGTGGAGGACACGGTACATGCTGGTCGACAGCGTCTATATTGGACGAGTCGGGTGGGCTATCATGCACAGCAGTCTTCTCAGGAACGTGCGCGATGTGCAACGGTTGTGAACACTTGGCCGGAACCAGCTTGGCGGTCGTGCCTGTTCTATTCGGGCCGCTGCAGATGCTGGTGGCGCTCCTGCCAGCGATCCTTACGGCGTTAGTGGGCCTGTTGCTCGCCGTTTTCCGGCCCCGAGTTCTGCGGGCATTGCTGATTCTGCTGTGGAGGCAGAAGCCGGCGGTCGTCCTTCTGGCAGGGGTAGTACTAGCCGTAACGTACGGACTGCCGCGAGTCTGGCAGCATCGTAGCGGCGGGAATGGCCAGCAGCAGGCCGATGCGCCAGACTGGGCGATGTTCCGTGGGGGCCCTCAGCGGCGCGGGACTGCAGGCACCGACCCGGATCCGACTACGGGCGGGATGTGCTGGGCATTTACCGGCGAGAAGACTTTCCACAGCAGCCCGGTTCTGGTGGGTAATCGCGTGTACGCGGTTTCGGCTGACAAGGGCCTGTTTGCCGATAGCGGGGCCATATACTGCCTGGACGCTGGTACCGGCGAAATCGTCTGGCGGAGTGTTCCCAAGGGATACCGGGCGTCGTTCTCCTCACCGGCTGTCGGAGCCGGTTATGTCGTCTGCGGCGAAGGTCTCCATGACACGCGCGATGCCCGGGTCCTGTGCCTGAATGCCGGCGATGGTCAAGTACTCTGGGAACTGCGGACCAATAGCCACGTCGAATCCTCTCCCTGCATCAGTGGCGATCGGGTGTTTGTTGGCGCCGGCGACGATGGATATTACTGCCTCGCCCTGGCAGGCGATGGGCATGGCGGGCCCAGAGTGCTCTGGCACGCAACGCCGGATAGGTTTCCTGATGCCGAGAGTTCGCCCCTTGCCGTTAAAGGCCGCGTCTACGTAGGGCTGGGCGATGGCGGACACGCCGTGTGCTGCCTCGATGCGACGACCGGGAAAGAGTTCTGGCGAACGCCGGTGTCTTGCCCCGTATTCGCGGCACCGACGTTGACAGGCGGAAGGCTCCTGGTCGGAATGGGTATCGGTAACTATATCGAGGATGAGCAGCAGGTTCGCCAGAAGCGGCTTGAAGCGCTGCGGAAGCAGGGGGGCACGCCTGAGCAACTGGCGGAGGCACAGAAGAGCCTGCCGTTGGGTGGGGCGGTCTGGTGCCTCGATGCCGAGAGTGGCAAGGTGCTCTGGGTGTTTGATACTCCCGCCACTGTGCTCGGGGCCGTGGCAGCGCAAGATGATCGCTTCTGCTTTGCCTCGCGGAATGGCCAGGTGTTCCTGCTCTCGCTGGAAGGCAAGGAACTGGCTCGCTGGGATGCACATGCCAGGATCCAGGCCTCCCCGGCTCTCACGGATCGACATGCGTATGTGACAACGGAAGCGGGCCGCGTGTATTGCCTGACACTGCCGGAGTTGGCGCCGGTCTGGGAGGCTTCCATCGGGGGATCGGGGCAATGCCTCAGTTCACCTGCGGTCGCTTACGGCCACATCTACAGCGGCTCCGACGGTGCGGGCCTGGTGTGTCTGGGCCAACCCCGTTTGGAGAAACGTGACGATACATGGGCGGGGGCACTGGGTGGGCCTGGCAAGAACGGAGGGCTGACGGCAGGGCCGCTCGCCGAGGATGGGCAGTATCTGTGGAGCTTCAATGCGGACAGATCGGCGCCTGGGGCGGCCTCGCAGGCCTCTTGGGGAAGTCAGGGCGGCCCGCCCTCAACCAGGATAATTGGCCCGGCCGCCTGCCTGGGGGATCGGCTGTACGTTCCCGTTCTGGATGGCCCGCGCAAGGGGCTGGCCTGCCTTAAGAACGACTCGAAGAGTGCACAGGCGCCTTCGGAGCTATGGTTTGCTGAGACAGCGTTGGGGGTGGCCGAGTCGCCCGCAGTGGCAGGACAGATGGTGTTTTTCATTGAAGGAGCGATGGGACAACTGGGGCGCCAACTGCATTGTGTCGACGGTCAATCGGGCAAGACTTTCTGGCAGATACCTGTAGAGGCACGTTCTTCGGGGGAACTACTGCTGGCGGGCGGCCGCGTCATTCTGCAGGACACACAGGATTCGCTGACCTGTCTGGCATGTGACGGCAAGATGTATTGGCGGCAGAAGACCGGCGCGCTCGCAGGATCACCTGCGGCTACGGACGACATACTCATCACGGCCGGCGACGGCCGGCTCTGCGCGTGGGATCTGCCTACCGGGACACTCCTGTGGAGCGTATTGGTCGACTCGCCGCGTGGCGGGCCTGTGCCCCTGGATACCCGGGTGTATTTGGCCCAGGGAGAGGGGATCAGTGCGTACAGCCTCCTCGATGGGAAGATCCTCTGGTCAACGGAGCCCGGCCGGGTCGCCGGGCCTATTACCACGGATGGCCAGCGCCTTGCCTATGTGAACGACAAGGGTCAGGTGGTGGTGCTGGACTTGGGGGGCAATGTCCTTCAGAAGATCGACGAGGCGCTGGATGTTGCAGCGCCGCTGTTCTGTGGCGATCAACTGGTTTACGCCTCTCCCGCCGGCATCCTGAGTTTCGACCTGGCCGGGACAACCGGTGCGCGCCGCTGGTTACGGACCGCGCGTTATGGTGCGATCTGTTCTCCGCTGATCGTGGTGAACTCGCGTGTCTACTTCGCCACCGAAAAGAACGGTCTGATCTGTGCCGGTGGGCGGGCAGGTGCGCCATGACCGACACCCGCAAGCTCGTCTATCTGTTCGGGGCAGGCCAAGCCGAGGCCGATGGCACTCGTGTTTCAATCATCGGAGGCAAAGGCGCAAGCCTCGCAGATATGAGCCTCGCCGGCTTGCCTGTACCTTCGGGCTTCACCATCTCCGCCGAGTGCTGCCGAGATGTGTTGGGCAATCCCTCTTGCCAGTGGCCTGCAGGACTGGAAGAGCAGGTTCGGCAGGGCCTGCATCGTCTTGAGGAATTGACCGGCCGGCAGTTTGGTGAACCTGAGCGGCCCCTGCTGGTGGCCGTTCGCAGCGGTGCCGCAGTCTCCATGCCCGGGATGATGGACACGGTTCTGAATGTTGGGAGACACCCGCACCTGCGGCCGTGGGATGAACTGGTCCAGTGCATCAACGCCGTCTTCAAGTCCTGGGACAGCCGGAGGGCGGTTGCCTATCGTCAGCGACATCGCATCGCGGATGACCTCGGAACAGCCGTCACCGTGCAGGTGATGTTCCCCTCGCAGGTTGCCGGCGTGCTCTTTACGCAGGACCCCAATGATCCATCCACCGACCGAATGATCATTGAGGCGGGCCTGGGGCTGGGCGAAGCGGTGGTATCCGGAGAAGTCACGCCCGACCGGTTCCTGGTGCCGCGGGACCCGGGGAAGCAGGTCCAGTTCATCGCCGGCCGATCTTCGCAGCAGGCCCCGGTACTGAATCCTGGGCAGGTGCGGCAATTGTGCCAACTGGGGCTGAAGGTCGAATCGCACTTCGGCAGGCCGATGGATATCGAATGGGGCCTGGCCGACGGCCATCTCGTCCTGCTGCAATGCCGGCCGATCAAGGGACTGGAAGTGGCGATCGCGGCGCAGGAGGTCCGCAAGCAGGAGATCGCCAGGCTCAGGGGATTGGCCGGTCCGCAGGAGCGCTTCTGGGTGGCGCACAACCTGGGCGAGACGCTGAGGGCGCCGACGCCGCTGACGTGGGACATCATCCGGCATTTCATGAGTGGCCGGGGCGGATACGGGCTCCTCTATCGCGACCTGGGGTTCCGGCTCTCGCGCCGCGTGCTCGACGAAGGTTTTCTGGAACTGGTCTGCGGGCGGATTTATGCCGATCCGCGACGGCTGGCGGAACTCTTCTGCGACGGCGTTCCGCTGGTCTACGATTTACAGGCGATCCGGCAGGATCGTGGAATTCTGGACGGGCCGCCGACGAAGTTTGTTCCCGAGCAGGCAGATGCGGGGTTCCTGCTTCGCCTGCCGGGGATGGTTTTCTCGATGGTGCGCAGTGGCCGGCGCATGAGGCTCCAGCGGCCGGGCGCCGCTCGGCATTTTCGGGAACATGTCCTGCCGCCGTACCTGGAGTACGTGCGGACGAAGCGGCATCAGGACCTGTCACGTTTGAGCACGGCGCAGGTTATTGAGGAACTGCATGAGCGCCGAAAACGAGTGCTCGACGAATTCGGCAAGGAGTCTCTCAAGCCGGGCTTGTTTGCGGGTCTCGCATTCACGTCCTTGCGGCAGATGCTCGTGCAACTCATGGGCGTGCAGCGAGGTAATGAGCTGCTGAACAACCTGGCGATGGGACTTGAGGGCGATACCACGGTCGAGCAGAACATTGCCATCGGTTCCCTGGCCGAGGGTGATCTGCCGATGGCGGATTTTCTGGAGCGGTTTGGACATCGCGCTACGAACGAGATGGAACTGGCGGAGCCGAGATGGAGAGAAGACCCCGAGCAGGTGCAGGCGGCCGCCGCGACGATGCGCTTGCAGGGCGGCCTGCTGCCGGAGAGGGTCCACCAGGAGAAGTTGGCGAGGCGACACCGGGCGCAGATGGCATTGCCGCGATTGCTCGCGCGATGGGGTGGCAGTTTCCAGCGGGAACGCATCGAGAGAGATCTCGCCGAGATGCAGTCGCTGCTGGTGTACCGCGAGACGGGCAAGCACTATCTCATGATGGGCTACGAGGTCATCCGCGTGGCGATCCTGGAACTGGCTCGCCGCTGGGATCTCGGCGACGATGTGTTTTTCCTCCACTTGGAGGAACTGGAGCGATTCGAGATGGATCGCGCCAGGTTGCTTGAACAGATCCCGCGCCGCAGGCTCCGCTGGCAGGCCGCCCAACGGCTGGAGATGCCGGAGGTCATCGAGTCTCGGGCGCTCGACTCCCTCGGCTTGTCCCCTCCGGTTACCGCCGGCGACCATCTGCAGGGCGTCGCCCTGGCGGCGGGCGTCGCCCACGGCATCGCCCGGCTGGCGACTGACCCGCGCGAGGCGCAGAACATCGGCCGCGACTACATACTGGTTTGCCCGTCGACCGACCCGAGTTGGACTTGGCTGTTCGTGCACGCCCGCGGCCTGATCGTCGAACGCGGCGGCATGCTCTCGCACGGCGCCATCGTCGCACGAGACTTTGGTATCCCGGCTGTCGCCTGCGCCGAGGCGATGCGGCGAATTCGCGACGGGCAGAGGATCCGTCTGGATGGCAACCGCGGGACAATCCAGTTTTTGGATGAGGGGCAAAGCGCGTGAGCCACCTCAATGAACACATTCTGCGAATGATGGATGCCGTCTTTGGCTGGCTGCTGGCAGGGCCGCGCAGTCTGACGCTCATTGCACTATCAGTGTTGACGGCGGCGATACTGGTAGTGATCCGTCGTTTTACGACCGACCAGGATCTGCTTGCGCGATGCGCCCGCGATCAGAGCAGGCTGAAGAATCTGGCCAGGCTCGCGCGTCGCTCAAAGGACACGGAAGCGCTGCTACGATACCGCACGACGAGATCGATGATCGCGATGGTCAAGGCCCGCTCTGAGATCAAGCCGCTGATGGTGTCGCTAATACCGGTCGCCTTGCTGGCGATGTGGGCCTGTCAGCGGGTAGCTTACGTGCCGCTTCGTGCCAACCAGGACCTACAGGTGGCGATGTACCTGCCCGTCTCGGCTGATGGGCGAATCCTGCACCTTGTGCCCGTGGAAGGCGTCGAGTGTGCCTCTGGTTGGGTTCAGCAGGCAAGTCTCGTACAGCAGCGCGCCCAGACGTACTGTCGCGCGCAGTGGGAGCTTCACGCCCGAGCGTCGGACCAACTCTATGACCTGACCTTCCGCTATTCCGGCACTACGTACCACAAGGGCGTGCGAGTTGGCCAACGGATCTACGAGCCGGCCGTCCAGCGGTATGACGACGAAAAGGTGCTGGCCATCGAGACGCACATGGAGGAATCCAGGCTCTTTGGTCTTATAGGCGGAATTGGCTGGCTGGCGATGCCGCCGTGGCTGACGGCATATTTCCTGGTATCCATCCCCTCAATGCTGCTGCTCAAGAAGATTCTGCGGATTCGGTAGAGCTGGACGATCCTGCTCAGTTTCTTTGCTGGCGACGTCGATCCTCAATCGAGGATCACATCCACGCCTGTAGCGGGCGCCTTCGCCGGCCACGGTATCTTCTTTTCAATGCCCGCCTTGCCCGGCAGGGAATATCTGATTGTGCAATCACTCCCCTGGCGGAGCGGAGCCAGCACCGGGATGCTGCCGGCCGTGAATGTGCCCAGACACTGCGTCGCATTGGGGCCTTGCCAGATACTGAAGGTGACCGGACCGGCCAGACCTTTCTTCAAGGCCACGTGAAGCATCGGCTTGTTGAAGGCGTCGTTGTAGTAACAGACGATCTGGCCATTGGCGAAGGCGGCCGCCAGGTCCAGGGCGCCATCGCCGTTGAAGTCCCAGATGCACCCGGCCACCTGGCCCACATCGGCGGGCGTACCCTCGGGACCGACCAGCCGCAGTTCGCCTTCCTCGCCGAAACAACGGAAGCCACGGCTGAAGTGGTAGCTGAACTCGGCCTTTGCGTACATCACGCACAGGTCCATCCTGCCGTCGTGGTTCAGGTCCGCAGCGCAGCAGAAAGACGCCCCCGGCGCGCAGCGATATCCGAGGCTGCCCCCCGATGAGATCACCGGGAGCAGCCCTCCCTTGCCGTCGTTGGCCCACAGTTCGTTCTTATCAGGGCCGCTCACAAACACGTCCAGCGTGCCGTCACCGTCGAAGTCACCGAGACAGAAGCGGGCCGGTCCCTCCGTGCAGGAGAAGGGAAGCGCCTGCGGAGGATGGAAACCATCAGTTCCGCCCCTCCATAGCACGCCTGCCTTGGAGCGAGGCTGGAGGACGTCGACGTACCCATCGTTATCGAAGTCTGCTGTGATGCATGCGCAGGTCACCCCGGCCGCGCCGGTGACAGGATCGCCGCCCGGCAGCGACGTTGCCTGCCAGGCGCCGTCTCTATCGCGGCGCAGCAGCAGGGGCAGGTCCGACGTGGTCACTAGAATCGCTGGCTCTCCTTTGCCGACAGCACAGGGGGCAAGCCCCAGGCATCCGCCGGGCATGGGGTAGCCCTTGTCGACGATACTGAACTTCCCGTCGCGGAACTGCCGCACCTGGATTGCTGATCCATCCCAGGTGACCAGTTGCGGCAAACCACTGCCGTCGAGGTCCATCCAGCAGAACTGCTTGGAGCGGCTGTCAAGGCCGGTCTCCACGGTCACATCCTTGAACGTCTCATCATCCTTGTTGGCACGGTAGATCTTGTCTCCCTTGGCCGAGGCGACGAACACGTGCGGGCGGTGGTCATCGCCCAGTTCGAGAGCCTGCATTCCTGCAATCGTTCCCTCCGCCGTGCCCAATACTGCCTTGTCGCGCATCCATGAAACGCCCACGGATACCGGTACCGAGGCTTTAGGATCCGCCAGCAGGTACCGGCACAGACGCACCAGCATGTCTGTACCGCCTGCCCAGACTCCACTCATTTGCCGCGCCAAGCCTATTTGCCAGGGGCCGCCTTCAGAGGCGGTCAATTGCAGCCACACTCCGGATACATGCAGGCGCGCGGTCTTGCCGTCCTCGGACGTGAATACGATGACGGGCTTGGCGCCGTTGGACGACAGGACATCCGAGATCTCCTGAGCAGCGTCATCCTTTGGCCGAGCCAGGCTCATGACTGGACTGGGCGGTTTGCCCTTGAGTGTCTCGCTGACCGCGATCCGGTAGCCGGCCTGGGCATCCGCTGCGAGCGTTCCGGTAAAGATCGTCTGCGATTCCTTTACCAGGTGCACGGGTGTGAACTTCGGGTCGATGAAGCCATGTGCGATCGCCACGATGCCGATGGTGCATACGAAGGCTGCCAGTCTTATCAGCCGTTGCATGGATCCTGCCCCTTTTAGTTCCTTAGGGTTTTCGCCGCGTCCGCGGCCGCCCCGTACAGCCGTGCGGACCGCTCCTGCCAGCCAAAGTAGTACTCCTCGAACGCGCGGATCATTGAGTTGCCCTGAAAGAACATCGTCTCCTGCAGGTTGTCCGCCAGGGCCTTCTTCACCCTTGCGGCCAGATCCGCCGGCAGGTTGCCCCGCTCGATCGCCTGCTCCAGGAAGATCCGGACCTCAGTCTCCTGCAGGCCTTCGAGCAAAGCTTCGAAGCGGACGCTGGATTGGGCTCCCTCCTTGCCTGGCCAGAGCATGAACAGCACCGGGACGCCTGTCTCCCACTTCGCAACGACACAACCGTCGTAATGGACGCCGGCCCACTCATCCGCTCCGACGCGAGTGAAGCCGCTCCTGCCGAAAGCCAGGGCGTGGTCGGGCATGATGCGGTACGCCAGGGGCAGCGAAGTCGTGTGCATGCCGAAAACAGTTCCGCCGACGCGGGGGTTAAGCACATGCAATCGGGGACTGCGCCAACCCTGGTCCATGCGGAAGGTGGGCCATTTTCCCCAGTAGCGGATCGTCTCGACAAGTTTGTAGACGTTCTCGTTCTTGGCATAGGTGCCGTTGGACATCATCTCGTGTGGGCCGGCGATCCAGAACACGTCTGGAGTCGCCTCCGCCAACACCTTCTGCAGCTGCGGATCCGCTTCGCTTTCCAGCGGATGGCCCCAGTACACGGCCTTGTCCAGCCCCCGGTCCTTCATGTGGGCCAGCAGCGACCTGGCGAACGCCTGCCATGCTGCCACCGACTCAGGGGCGTTCGCTGTACAATCCATATCCATCAAGGCCATCTTGCCGCTCTTCTCGTCCATGAACCTGACTTGTCCCGGCGTCGGAAGCTGCGCAGCGCTCTTCATTCCGTGCATCACCACGGCATTGATCACGCGCGGCGGTCCGCAATGCTTCAATACCAGGTCCAGGTATTGATCCAGGATTGCGTAATCGAAAGCCCAGGCGCCATCCTTCGTGCGCGTCCAGCGGATCATCGAGTCTTCCCGGTTGCCATACTCGGTGTTCACCAGCACCGGCAGGTTGACCCACTTGTTGCCGATTCGTCCGAGCTGCGCCAGGCTTGCCGCAATCAGCCTGAAGTGATCATCCGACCACGCAGCAACGCCGTACTGCCTGGCCACGCCGTACGGGTTCTCCTCGCAGCCCACCAGGGTCTGGAAGTCTCTGGGTGAGGGTAGGGCCCAATCGACGACCGTCAATTCCACAGGTATTTCGACGGCCGGAGTCTCCCGTGTCGCGACCTTCACCACTCCACGGTACTGGCCCGCAGTTGCTCCGGAGGGGATCCGTAGCGACAGCCAGATCGGGCGGCTGGCATTTGCGGGAATCGTCCCCGCAGGCCGGGAGGTGATCTGGTCAAAAATCCAGGGACCAGACTGTCCTTCCATGGCGGCGAATGTGTCGAGAGTCCTGCTGTCGGGGAAAGCGGCGTTCAGGCCGCGTTCGTCTCCCAGGTACTTCAGCGTCCATTGGTCGGCCGGAAACGGGAGCACGCCGGACACCGTGACTGCCGAGCCAGGCAGTGTTTCCTGTCCAGCGATTTGCCTGAGCAATCCGGGCGTGACGCTCAACCCTGATACCGACTTGTCCGTACCGACCATGATCTGGGCCGAGTACGTGCCATTGCGGGCCCCGACGATCCGGATGGTTCCCGCCGACTCGCCCGGAGGCAGAAAGTCGTCGCTGCGCATCTGCCTGTTCACGTCCGCTACCCACACCTGCAGGCCGCCGGGTCGTGTCGTTGCGCTCCTGAGGGCCTGCGACGAGCTGCGAACCTCGAGTTTGCACAACTGCGCATGGGGCCAGGGCCGCATCGGACCGCCCCAGTTGGGTTGTCGCTCGTTTTTGAGCACGATCGGATGGAAGTTGCTGGCATGAACTTCGATAGCCAAAACGTTCACCGCGGCGCGCAGCAGTTTCGCCGGGATGCGGACCGGCCCAATCGTCCGGTCCCGCAGCGCGATTCCTTCGGCCGCGTAAGCCTGCTGCGGATAGTCCTCGCCGCAGGCGTCCGCATCCAATTCACCGGCCGGCAGATGGCCCCGCGCGATCTCCTGCCCGTTGATCAGCACACGCAGCCCGCCGTGGTATGTCGCCGAAAACGTCAGGTCCGCAGTCGATGGGTCCTCGATGACCAGTCGCGCGCGGTAGTACGAATGCAGCAACCCCAGATCCATGGATTCATCAAACTGTCCGAGATTCGGCCGGGTGATATCCCGGGGTGAGGTCCCCTGGAACGGCCTGCGCCGGAGCACCCAGCCGCTGTCATCAAATGACCCCGAGACCCAATCCTGCGGGGGCGGTCCGGCCGGCGTGGGGGCAAAATTGGCGAACATCGGCTGGAACACGTGCTCGGTCCAGTCGACCTTCGATGGGTCCTGTCCCTTCTGTTGGAGGAATCGTTCGGTGTCGCGCTTGAGGCGGTCGAAGCCATTCTTCGAGAGTACCTGCTCGCCTTCGGTCTTCAATACCACTGGGCAGTAGCGATTGACGCCAAACCGGTTGTAGTGGCGGAAGTACACGCTCGCGTCCAGGACGACGCTGCCTTCGGCTGCCAGGGAGCAATGGCAAAAAGACAGCACTATCACTGCCAGGGAACACGCGGACGAGAAAGACCTTCGCATGGGCAAACTCCACGGGAACCGGAACGTCAAGGCATCTTCGTCACTGCCGCAACTTCCGCGGCCGCCTGGTACAGCGCTCGTGACCGATCTTGCCAACCGTGATGGTACTGCTCCAACTCATAGATGCACAGCTTGTTCTGAAAGAAGCCTGTCTCCTGGAAATGCCGATCGAGGACTTCCCGCACGCGCTGTGCGAGGTCTGTTGCCAGTCGGCCGGAGTCCAGTGCCTTCTCCAGGTAGATTCTGGCTTCGGCCTCCTGAATGCCCTCGATCAGTGCCTCAAAACGCGCGCTCGATTCAGCGCCCTTCTCGCCCGGCCAGAGCGTAAACAGCACCGGCATTCCAACGATCCACGTTGGAATCCGCATGCCGTCGTAATGAACGCCGGCCCACTCATCTGCGCCGACGCGAGTGAATCCACAGCGTCCCAGTGCCAGCGAGTGATTCACCAGGGTGCGATATGCAAACGGATGCGACACACTCGTCAACGACATCACGCTGCTGTCGATCCGCGGGATGGCCAGGTGCACCTGTGGCGCGTTAAAGCCCATGCCCATGCGGAATCCTGGCCAGTTGTCGAAGTATCGCACAGTTCCGAACACGTCATAGTACTTGGGCTCCTGATAGCCCCAGCTACCGATCTGGTGTGGTCCGCCGGTCCACTTCACCGCCGGCAGATGCTCGCCCAGAAGCACGACCAGGTCATGGTCCGATTCACTGTCCAGCGGATAGCCCCAGTGCATGGCCTTCTCTAGGCCCTTGGCCTTCATGTGCTGGTACAGTTCTGTGGCGAAAGGCTTCCATATCTTCTGCTTCTCTGCCAGCGGCATTTTCTTCCCGCCGGCGGGCATGGGCGAGGCCGTACCCGTTGCCTCGTCGAGGACCATCACCTCCGGTGTCACAGGAAAGTTCTGCGTTTCCATGCCGGCCATGACGACGAAATTGATCATCCGCGGCGGGCCCTGGAGTTTGATCGCCAGGTCAAGGTACTTGTCCAGGATGGCAAAGTCGTATCGGATATTGCCATTCTTGCCGCGGGTCCAGCGGATCATCGAGTCATCCTTATTGCCGAACTCCGTGCCGCGCAACACCGGCACGTTCAGCCAGCGGTTACCCGCCCGGCCCAACTGCTCGAAGCTCGCCGCCAGCAGCCTGAAATGCTCCTCCGCCCACAAGGCCACGCCATACTGCCTGGCTACACCGTAGGGGTTCTCCTCGCAGCCGACGTACGTCTGGAAGTCTCTGGGATCGGGCAACTGCCATCCGATCACTTCAACTTCTACAGGCACGGTTTGTGATGCCTGGTCATCCGCCTGCACCTGGATTGTGCCGGAGTACTGCCCCGGCGGGGCACCCGCCGGGATCCTTAGTGAGACCCAGATCGGCCGACTCGTGCCCGCCGAAACGCCCTGCGCCCGGCTCGTGATCTGATCAAAGATGAACGGCTCGTCGGTCCCTTTCATCTTCCAGTACTGCGCCAGTTCCTTCTGGCTGGTGAACGATCCACCCAAGCCGCGCTCGTCGCCCAGGACGTGCGTGAAGCCGTTCGTGGGGTAGGGCAACATATGCAGGATCGTCACGGACGACGCAGGAATGATTTTTCCACCTTCCCGTTTCGCCAAGTCGCTGATGCGTGTCTTAATCGCCCTGATTTCCTTGTCGCTGCCGATAACGATCTGGCCGGCACACGATGCACGCTGTGCGCCGACTAGCCTGAGTGTTCCGACAGGCTCACCCGGCGGCAGGAAATCATCGGAAGAGATCCGGCGATGCATGTCTGCTGCCCAGATCTGCAGGCCACCCGGTCGAACCTTGGCTGAGGCAACTGCGCCCGAGGCACAGGTCAGCGAAAACTTGCCCAGGAAGCAGTGCCTCCACAGCCCCTCGTGGTCGTGCAGTGAGTTCCAAGACTTGCTCAGTTCGGTCTTCAAGACCACCGGGTGCAGCAGGCTGCTGCGCACTTCGATCGCCAGCACGTTGGCGCCTTTACGAAGGACGCCTGGCGGCACCGTGAACGGTTCCAGTGGGCGATCTCGCAGCGACTGGTCTTCGTACGCTTCCAGCGGGTAGTCATCACCCGCCGTGTCGGCCGCCAGTTCTCCCTGGGGCAGGTGGCCTCGCGCGATCTCCTGGCCGTTGACCAGCACACGGATGCCCCCGCGATAGGTTGCACGGAAAACCAGATTGCCGGCTTTGGTCGGGTCGTTAACCACGAACGTGCCGCGGTAGTAGCACGTCTGAAGGCCGGCCCCGAGGAACTGCAAGACCCCGACGTGGACCTTGGCCATGTTGCCTTCGGTCGCCTCGGCGGGCAGATCGTTGGGCATGTCCACTTGGAACGGCCCGTGCCCGTCTACCCAGGATGTATCATCGAAAGAAGGTGTGGCCCATTCGGCTGGTGGCGGAGGGGCGGTGAACGGATCGTAGAACATCCTGCGAAAGACGAAATCCCGCCAGTCAGCGCCGTCGGCCTTTAGATTCGCGGCTTGCCGCAGCGCCTCGATGGTGCCGACTTTGCGGGCCTCCTTGAGCACGACAAGGCTCGGCCGGAACACCGCGAAGTTGTCGTTGCCGGACACCGTCAGCGACTTCTGCGTGGTCTTCATCACCCGAGCGTAGAGCACATCGCCCAGCGTCTGCGGCCCCGCCGATCTCAAGGCCGCGTGTGAGATCTGGTCCTCGCCGAAGCGGTAGTATCGCTTGAGAACGCAGGTCTCGTCGATGATGGCGCCGGATCCGCCCGTAACCTGTGCCGCTGGAAGTGGTGCGGCCAACAACACGCAGAACACCCCGACGAACCACGAGCCAATCTTCTTCATGCCTGGTCCTCGCTTTGAAAACCATCCGTCGGCAGTGCAGTGCAATGGCGCTGCTGCCTTACCACTTCGCATCGCAGGCAGATGGATTTCGCCTGTCCATTCCAAAGGCGAGATCGATCGTACCGGTCGCCAGCAGGAGCTTGTCAGTGAGTGTATAGGCTTCGTTATGGTTCGAGAAGGCGTGGACATACGGGAGGGTGAGCCAGACGAAGCTGATGAGTCCAGGACCTTCGACAGCGGGACGTGGAAGACACCGGGGAATGCCTCTCCATTGTGGGAGATGCTCGGAATGGAGATCGAGCATGTCGCCGATGGGCTCGGGCGTCTGCGCGAGAGCGTACTGACTGCTGGGAACATCCAGAACCGTCAGATTGCGGCCCTGGTTCCATATGAGGCGGGTGTCGATCCCACGCGGGACCTCCGCCCACACACGAGCGGGATGTCACATCTGGATGACCGTATCCCGCGAGAATTGAGCAATCTGCTCGATCGCCATGCGATCTTCGATGGTCGCGCTGCTGTGGACACGGAACGACTTCTCATTCGCCAGCGTATCGCTCAATCGCCGCAGGGCGGCGTCGGCGCGGGCTTCAATGTCGGCTGGAGGAACTTCCATCGCGGGGCACGCCGATCTGTCAGGTGCGATACGTTTCCTTGCGGAAGAGTATAGGCAATGGTGGCGGACTATCCTGTCTGCGCTTCAGAGTTGTGCTGAGCCCTGAGCAACTGGCTCAGGCGCGCCGGTCGGTGTTTCTGACGGCATCTCTCTATGATGCACTGTGCAGTTGGGTGAATCGCCGCTACCGCGAGAAGCTGGCGGCGGTCGACCTGACGGATCCCCGCCAGGTGGAAGAGAGTCGCAGGGCGTTGGATGAGCTGACGCAGATACTGCAGCTTGGCTCGATCTACGCGTTTCAAAAGATGGCTACTGGGCCGCCTGGGTAATCGCCCAAGTGACTTCGTAGGTCTTGGCGGCATCAGCGTAGGGGGAGCGGATCAGGTCGGGGCGATTCTCGCGGATGGCGCGGAGGAAAGCTTCCATCTCGGCGTAGTAGGGGTCGTTGGTGCCATCCACCGGGGTCTGCGTGGAGCGTGCCTCGCCAACGCGGAGATCGAGGTGGCACTTGGGGGAGTACGGGTCGCGCAGGATGGCGCTCAGGCCATCGGACCAGACTTCCAGTTCGGTGTCGTAGGCCTTGCCATGCTGCAGGAGGGCGTGGGTGAGCGTGCCCAGGGCGCCAGAGGTGAATCGCCATTGGGCGATGGTGGCACGGGCGATGCGGTCATCCGGCGACAGGCCCGCGTCCATAGAGATGCCAGCGGGGCTGACGGGCATGCATCGCAGGGCGCCCAGGGGAGAATCGGCGGGGATTTGATGGGCGACGATAGATCTCAGGTCGATTTCGCCCAGGAGGTAGCGGGCGAGGTCAACGAAGTGTGTTGCCTGCTCGATGACCGCGCCGCCAGAGCGGCGGCGATCCCAGAAGGCGGGAGACAGGATAAATGGGTAGGCCGCGGCGTAGCGCCCGTTGAAGATGCAGGGCGGCCGGCCGGCTTGCGTGGCATGCTGCAGATGTTGCCGCAGGTGATCGACGACATTCAGGTAGCGCAGCATGTAGCCGACGGTGACGATCAGTGGGTTGCCAGCGCGCGAGCGGGCGGCGGCGAGTTGCGCGGCGATTGCCTTCACCTGCTCTGGCTGAGCGACCGAAAGTGGTTTCTCAACGAGCATGTGGATGCCGCGCAGGGCGCAGGCGACCTCAACGGCATCGGGGCCTTCGAGTCTGCCATGGGCGCTTGGGGGCAGGCCGATGATGACGGCGTCGAGATCCGCGGCATCGAGCATTTCTTGCCAATGGCCGAAGAGGCGGCAGGTGGAGTAGATGTTGGGGTTTGCTCCGTGTTGGCGCAGATCGAGCTGACGCCGGGCGCGGGCCTGGTCGGGGTCGGCGATGGCGACGACCTCAACATCGGTGAAGCGTTCGAGGCGCGAGGCGTGGTCCCAGGGGCCTTCGCCGCCGCCGAAGTTGACGAAGCCGGCACCGATGAAGCCGATGCGCAGCAGGTTGGAGGGGTCGGAGGGCATGATCGCTGCTTCCTTTGGTGCGATTGTAGAGTAGGGCGGGCCGAGGATGGAACTGTGAACTTGAGAGGAGGGCGGGAGAGCGAGAGGGCGAGAGGGGGAGACACGGAGACAAGGGGAGATTGTGGATAAGTGACAGGTGCGCAAGTTGTTTGCGGGGATACCCCCTATGCGCCAAGTGCCTTGAGGGCAATGAGTTAGGTGGATATTGGGGGAGGAGGTGCGCAAGTTGGATGCGATTGTGGATAACTCCTCCGAGGAAGAGCGGGGAGCGGATTGCGGATTGCGGAAACGAAGAGGTCGGAGGTCAGAGGTCGGAAGAGCGTTCCGTTTTGTTCCACTTTGGTTCACTGCCTGTTTGGCAGGGGCTGATGTGTGCCCGAAAAAGTGTGACATTGAGTGACAAAGTGCGACATTGGTCAGCAGGAACGTAATACGTGATACGTAGTACGTGGCAGAGCAGGGCGTACGCGTCGCATCGCGGGAGACCCACTGACAGCAGTCGATGGGCTTTGGGTGGTGCGGGTATTCGGTTGTCAAAGATCCGGGGGGCGAAAAAAACACGTCTCTCTATATATATGGGGTGTTTGGATGGGGATTCGCGCGGAAAGGGCGGAAAAAGCGGGGGTGAAAAAAATACGCAGATTGTTTGAGGGCAAGAAGGGGTAAGGGGATGACAAAGCGACGGAGCGACGAAGGGGACCCTCCCAACCCCACCCGCCGACAGGCGGCCCCAAGGCGCCGCCGAAGGCGGCTGAAGAGGGAATGCGCCGACCGCGTCGGCGCGTAGGTCGAAGACCGCTATAGCGTCAGCAAGTGTTCCGCGTACGCGCGGTGGAAGCGGGGGCGTCCAGAGCAGGACGCCATCGCCGGTGAGTGGAGCGAACAGCAGGCGCATACCTCATCCTGGGACTCAGGGAGGATCAGGCTATGCCATGGCGTTGCGAGAGGGAATTGGTAGAGATTCGCAATCGGCTATTGAGGGAGGGGACGTCGGTGGTAAACTGAGCGGCTTCAGGAAGTTGGCTTTGAAGGGAAAGAGGTCGGGTATGGCGAAGTGGCATCGGGTGGTGGGTGGAACGGGATCTTCGTGTCGGAATGCTCAGGTGAGCGGCATTCGGAGGGCCTGTGTTGAGGCTTTAGAGGGGCGGGTGCTGCTGGCGGTGACGGCGGGGGAGTATGCAAGCATCTGTAGCAGCTATCCGAGCTTCAATCTGCCGGCGGATATGGCGTCCATCAACATTATTGAGATTGCGCCAGACCAACTGAGTGTTGCGAACCTGGAGGCCGCGATTACATCCGCGGCGGCCACGACGCTGCCGGATCTAGTGGTCCTGCGAACGACCGACATGCAGAACACGATTGCGTACGCCGGTTCGGCCGACGAACTGGCAGTCAATATCGCTGCGAGTCAGGGAGCGATCAGTATCGTGGGGTCCGGCACGCGCCCGCTCACACTGGATGCGGGCGCCAAATGTCGAGTGATGTCCGTTGGAGGGAGCAACAGCACCACCACGGTCAACCTTGGGGGGATGGTCCTGGCGCGGGGTGTGGTCACAGGTTCGTCCTATGGTGGTGGAATCAACCAATCGTACGGGACGCTCAACCTGCACAATATTGCGATAAGCAATAATATGGCATCTAGCAAGGGCGGAGGCATGTACCAGGCCAACGGCACATCAACGCTGACGAACGTCACGATCTGTGCGAACGCGGCGGGAACAGGCGGCGGGGTGTACCTGGCTTCCGGCAACTCCACACTGGCGAACGTGACGGTAAGCGGGAATACGGTCTCCGGTTCGTATTCCGAGGGCGGCGGGGTGTACGTATATTCCGGCAGGTTGTCGCTGCGCAACACGCTGGTTGCGCGGAACGGGGGCTATTCGCCGGACCTCGGCCGGTATGGAGGTACAATCACGGCTGCGAGCAGTCTGATCGGAGATGGGAGCGGCCAAAGCGCGGTGGTGAACGGGGCGAATGGCAATCTTGTGGGTACGAGTTTAAGCCCGATTGATCCGATGATTGCCGAGGGCAGCAGTGCGGGCATCGGTCTGTCACCTCTGCCTGGTAGCCCAGCGGTTGATGCCGGCGACAACAGCTTGATTAGTCCGGGCTTTGGTACCGACATCTACGGGGCCGCGCGCATACAAGGCGATCGGGTGAACATTGGCGCAGTGGAGACGGTGTTGGCTGGAACGCCGGGGGCAACCTATGTGGTAACGAGCTTGGCGGACAGCATTGGGGCAGACGGTGTAGTGACATTGCGCGAGGCGCTGGCGGCAGCGAACTCGAATCAGGCGGTTGGCAATGCTCCGGCCGGATCGTACTCGGCGGCGGATCGCATTGAGTTCTCCGCGGGGCTCATTGGGACGATTATGACGAATGGTCATCCCTACCAGATCACGGGCAGCGTCACGCTGGTTGGACCCGGTGAGAGCCAACTGACGCTGGACGCCGGGGGTAGCGGTGGTGTCATGGACATTCGAGGGGCATATGACGTGAGTGTCAGCGGGATGGCATTGACAGGGGGCAATGCTCCTAATGGTGGCGGAATCTGCGCAATAGGTGCACATTTGGCATTGGATCACCTGGCGATCAACGGCAACAGGGCATCATCTTGCGGTGGCGGGGCGTACCTGTACGCCGGTACTTCACTTGTGACAAATGTGACGATCAGTGGAAATAGGGCGGGAAGCGGTGGGGGCCTTTACCTCCACTACGGCGTGTCAACGGTGACCGACGTGACGATTAGCGGCAACTGGGCGTCTGACGGCGGCGGAGTGTGCCTGTTTGATGGCATGCCGGTGCTGACGAATGTGACGATCAGTGGTAACGGCGCGCAATGGGGTGGAGGCGTGTACCAATCATCGGGCACGTCCACAATCACGAATGTGATCATCACCGGGAACACGGCGGATCAACAAGGCGGCGGGTGGTTCCAATACGATGGCGTGTCGACGCTGACGAATCTAACGATATTCGGGAACACAGGGCCATCTTCCGGTGGGGGAGCATACCTGGCCTCCGGCAGCTTGTCGCTGCGGAATACCATCGTTGCCCGGAACGTCGCTGATACAGCGCCGGATATCCGTCAGGCCGGCGGCGCGCTTATCGGCGCCAACAACCTGATCGGGGATGCCACTGGCCAGAGCGCGCTGACATGGGCGAATGGCAATCTGGGTGGAACGAGTTCAAGCCCGATGGATCCGATGCTCGCCGAGGGCGACAGAGCGGGTACTGCTCTATCTCCTGTTACAGGCAGTCCCGCAATTGATGCTGGCAACAATAGCCTGATTCCCACGGGCGTTGCTGCCGATGTCTACGGCGCCGCGAGAATCCAAGGCGCTCGGGTGAACATCGGCGCGGTGGAAACCGTACTTCGGGGCATCCCGGGAGTGACCTATGTGGTTACCAGCCTGGCGGACAGTGTTGCGGCGGATGGTGTGCTGACGCTGCGTGAGGCGCTGGCGGCGGCGAATTCAAACCAGGAGGTGGGGGATGCGCCGAGCGGCTCCTATTCGTCGGCCGACCGGATCGAGTTTGGGCCGGCGCTGATCGGCAGCATCCTGACGCACGGTCAGGCGTACCAAATAATCGGCAGCCTAGTTCTGGTCGGACCTGGTGCGAGCCAACTGACCCTGGATGCCGGGGGTAATGGCGGTGTCGTGGACATCCGCGGGCCATATGAAGTGAATATAAGCGGGATGACGCTCAGCGGCGGCAATGCCGCCGGAAATGGTGGGATCTATGCATGGGGCGCGCATCTGGTTCTGGATCATCTGGTGATCAGCGGAAACGCGGCCACCTGGGGCGGCGGAGTGTATATGGATTCCTGCGCGGCAATGCTGACGAATGTAACTATCAGCGGGAATTCCGCATTGAACTATGGTGGCGGCATATACCAATCATCGGGCACATCAACGCTGACGAATGTGATCATAAGCGGAAACACGGCTTCATCTTATGGAGGCGGGGGAATGTACCTGTACCGCGGCACATCAACGCTGACGAATGTCGTGATCAGTGGAAACACAACGATTGCTCCGCAGTGCCGTGGCGGCGGACTGTATCAGTACTACGGCACGTCAACGCTGACGAATGTGACGATTAGCGGCAACACGGCAGCTCCCGGTTCCAGTGGCGGCGGGATGTGCCTCATCTATGGCACTTCCACGCTGATGAACACCATCGTCGCGCAGAATACCGCGCCCTCCGGACCAGACATCTACAAGAGCAGCGGTACGCTGTCGGGCGCGAACGATTTGATCGGAAATGGGTCAGGCCCGACATCCTTGGTCAACGGCGTTAGTGGCAATCTCGTAGGCACGTCCTCCAGTCCCATCGATCCTCGGTTTGTCAGCATGGCGGGAACGGATTGGGCCGCATGGGATCTGCGTCTGCAGGCCACGTCGCCAGCAGTGAATGCCGGCAACAACGCTTGGATCCCGACAGGTGTCACGACCGACACAACGGGCGGGCCACGAATTCTGGGCGGAACGGTTGATATGGGGGCGTACGAGATGGATCGACCGCCAACCGACGTCGCTTTGTCCGCTACGACTTGTGCTGAGAATCAGCCATCGGGAACGGTTGTAGGGACGCTTACGACGGCCGATCCCGATGCGGAGGGCGTGTCCACCTACTCGCTGGTGAATGGAACGGGCAGTGACGATAACGCTAGCTTCACTATTAGTGGCAGTCAGCTTCTGACGGCGGCGAGTTTCGATTACGAGACAAAGCGTAGCTACTCGATTCGAGCGCGGACAACCGATCAGGGTGGGTTGTGGTTTGAAAGCACTTTCACGATCAGTGTTCTCAATGTGGCCGATGTCGTGCCGACCATTACGGGAATCAGCACGGATACGGGCACCAGTTCCAGCGATGGCATCACCAGTGACTCGACGCTGCTGATCAATGGCATATCGGAGCCGGGAATGACCATCACGGTCTATCGCGGCGGCGTACTGGCCGGGACAACGTCGGCCAATGGATCTGGCAATTGGGTGTTTGACTATACGGGCACCAGCCTGGGCGAGGGGAGCTACAACTTCACGGCTACGGCTTCGGACACACTGGGAGATACCACGGCGGCGTCTGCACTCTATGCCGTGACCATCGATGGAACTGCACCGGCATTGCCGACTGCATCGATCAATGATGGGGCCGCGCAGCGGTCGATGGTGAAGAAGCTGACGTTGAGCTTCGGCGAGAAGGTCGTGTTGGGAACGGGCGCGGTGACGGTAAAGAAGAGCGATGGCTCGGACGTACCGGACACCACGCTGCTGGTGAGCAACCCCTCGGGAGATCAGAAGAGCTATGTCCTGAGCTTCGCGGGTATCGGTGTGGTGGGCGGCTCGTTGGCCGATGGGATCTATGACCTGTCGGTTGCGGCCGCGGGAGTGCATGACCTGGCGGGTAATGCGCTGGGCGGCAGCCTCAGCCAGCGCTTTCATCGCCTCTATGGCGACTATGACGGCAACAAGACCGTGAACAATGCCGACTACTTCTGGTTCAAGCAGACGTTCAACAAGAACACTGGCGATACCGGATTCCTCGATCTCTGTGATTATGATGCTAACGGCACGGTCAATAACGGCGACTACTTCCAGTTCAAGAAGCGGTTCGGCGTGGTTTACACCTACTGAATGGGAGGCATCGGCCTGGGAAGCGATCTGGGGACTGACGGGGATGGAGAAGCGGCCGAAGTGGATTGTGGAGGCGGGAAAGGGGATGGAGGATTTCAGATCTGAGATCTCAGGATCTCAGAGCGGCAGACCGAGCCTGGTGGTCTGGCCTCTTGCGGCAAGACCCGACGGCTGACGCCGGGCGGCTCGTTTGGAGCCATAGAGTCCGGATGCCGTATGCGGGAAATCTATATGCTTGGCGGGAGGGGAGTTACGTTGACCGGAGGTTGGTGTGGTTTGTGCCGCTGGCCGGGAAATCGGGCACGGCTGCGCTCTGTTGCGCAGGCGGTTGCGCCTTGCCAGCGTTGGTGGGCACAGATAGTATGAGCTGTTTCGATCGTCCGGTGCTCGCCCAGGTTGATGTGTTCGTTAGCGGAGTTGTTACAACATGCGTCTTTCTGAGATTTTGAAGCCCGAAAACATCAAGGTATCGCTGCAGGCGAGGACCAAGATCGAAGCGATTACTGAACTGGTCGATCTGCTGGGGAGCAATAACGAATTGCAGGAAAAGGGCAGGGTTCTCGATGCCGTGCTGGAGCGTGAGGCGACGCGCACCACGGGCATTGGCAACGGTCTGGCTATCCCCCATGGCAAATGCGGCGGCGTGGATCATCTGGTAATGGCGATCGGCCGGGCCGGGACACCCATCGATTTCCAGGCCATCGACGGCCGGCCGGTAACTCTGATCTGGCTGCTTGCTTCGCCTCCAGACAAGACTGGTCCTCATATCACCGCTCTGGCTCGCATCTCGAAGCTGATGACCATCGATAAGTTCCGCAAAGCCATCAACGAAGCCCCTGACGCCCAGACCATCTACAACATCATCATCGAGCAGGAAAAGGCGATCGTACCTTAGTGTGGTGTTGGCTGTCATGAGCGCCGTGGGCGGCCTTTGGCTTCCGGCTTGGCAGTAAGGGGATCTTCGGGCCAGGCGTGCTTGGGGTAGCGGGTGCGGAGATCCTTGCGGACCTCGAAGTAGGCGCTCTTCCAGAAACTGGCCAGATCGCTGGTGATCTGGACGGGGCGATAGTTCGGGCCCAGCAGTTCCATCACGAGCGGCACCCGGCCGGCGGCGATGCGCGGAGTGGCGAGCCAGCCGAAAACTTCCTGCAGGCGGACGGCAAGCGTTGGCTGCTTGCCGCCGGAGTATTCCAAGCGAATGCGGTTGCCGGTGGGAACGGTGATGGTTTCGGGGGCGAGTTCGTCCAGGTCGCGGCGGAGTTTCCAGTCGAGTTCGCTGAGCAGGAGTTCGGTCAGGTCCTGCTCTTTCACCTGTTGAATGGAGCGTTTGCCGCCGCAACTGCGGGCGAGGACCTCGCCAAGCTGCTCGTCCGTACACGCCGGCCAGGGCTTCTCCGGCACATGTTGGCGGACGAAAGCGAGGCGCTCGAGTATCTGGGCGGCTTTCTTGTCGGATGCGAAGATGGCGGCGGCCTGTTGGCGGACCTCTTCGGCGAGGGCATGAGAAATGTCATCTGCGTTGGCCTGATGGTCCACCTGTTCCTTGATGGGCAGATCGGCAAAGCGGGTGGTGATGCGGGCCTGCACCTTGCCATTGAGCATCGTCACCTCGCGGATGGTGCTGAGCATGTGGGGTAGGAGCTCCTGCAGCCACGCGGGATCGACTTCGCTGATGATGCGGGCAATCGCTTCTCGCGTGTTGGAACTGGTTTTGGGACGGGTGTCATCGCGGGCGTCGATGGCGATGAAGAGCGGCGGATGGACGACGATGGAAGAGGGGTCAATCTTTATACCAAATCCGCCGACCATCGTGGCGGAGTCGGGGTTGTTCTCCCGCCGGCGGCAGAGACGATCGGGGTAGGCCAGGAGGATGAGCTTGAGGAGGTTATCTTCGCCTGTGCCACCAGCATCGCTGCGCTGTCTGCGCGAGGCAGACAAGCCGAAGCTTGAACTACGAACCAATTCATCGCGGGTGCGGGTGACCTGGCGAGCGGCGGCGACATCGATGCCCTGGTCGCGGAGGTGAGACGCGAAGTTGCACTTCTCGGCTGTATCCAGCAGTTCGATGCGATAGAGGATATCAGACCGGCCGTGGATGGTGCGGGTTCGCCGTTGGTTGAGATCAGTGCTGAGGAGGAGGATGTCTTTCTCGCTAAGCAAGGAGGCGATGGTGGCGGCTTCGCGCGCCAGACCATGATCAGATGCGCCCAGCATCAGCCGCGCGAGCCGTGGATGGGCGGGGATTTCCAGCAGCTTCCGGCCGAGGGGTGTGATGGCGCCGTCGTGGAGTGCGCCCAGCATGGTCAGGAGCCCCTCGGCCGACGCGAGGGCGTGCTCGGGCGGGGCCTCGAACCAGCCGAAGGTGCGCGGATCGGCTTTGCCCCACTGGTGCACATGCAGGATTGCGGAACAGAGATCGACGCGCTGGATTTCGGGAGACTCAAATGGTTTGAGGTTTTTGTCTTCGGCGGCAGACCAGATGCGGATGCATCGGCCGGGTGCGGTGCGACCGGCCCGGCCGGTGCGCTGGGTGGCGGAGGCTCGGCTGAGGCGGCGCAGTTCCAGCCGATCCATGCCGCGCTGCGGGTCGTAGACCGGGACGCGCGCCTGGCCCAGGTCAATGACGGTGCGCACACCGTCGATGGTCAGGGATGTTTCGGCGATGTTGGTGGCGAGGATGACCTTGCGCTGGGGAAGCTCTTCCAGCACGCGCGCCTGGGCGTCAAATGGCAGGGAGCCATGTAACGGCAGGACCGCCAGGTCGTGCTCCCGAGCAAAGGACTCGATGGCGTCGGCCGACCGGCGTATCTCTTCGATGCCGGGGAGGAATACGAGGATGTCGCCGGCGTCATCTTCGTGTTGTTCGACAGTTTGCCGTACGAGGCTGGCGATGTGTGCGAAGGTCTGCTGGCGTGTGGCGTGGCCGGGCAGGGGGGCGAAAGTGGTCTCGACGGGGAAGACGCGGCCGGGAACGCTCAGCACGGGGCAATTGCCAAGAAAGCCGGCAACGGCCTGGGCGTCGATGGTGGCCGACATGACCAGCAGATGCAGATCATCGCGCACGGTGGCACAGACTTCGCGGAGCATGGCGATGCAGAGGTCGGTGTCGATATGGCGTTCATGGAACTCGTCGAGGATGACACAGCCGACACCGTCCAGGAAGGGGTCGTCGACGAGATGGCGGGTGAGGATACCTTCGGTGAGGATGGCCAGTCGGGTGTCGCGACCGAGGCGCTTCTCGCCACGAACCTGGTAGCCAACCTCACGGCCAAGCTCCCAGCCGTTCTCATAGGCGATTCGGGCGGCCGACGCTCGGGCGGCCACCCGGCGGGGCTGAAGCATCACGATCCGGTTGTTTGGTCCGGTCAGCAGGTTCTGTTGCAGGAGGTAGGGCGGCACGCGGGTGGTCTTGCCGGCGCCGGGTTCGGCGACGATGACCAGGCGTTTGTGCTCGCGCACCTGGCGGGCGATCTCTGGCAGGAATGGATCGATTGGCAATGGCCGCATCACGGGTGAATCAGGTAGCGGAAAGCGGTGAAGGGAGCAAGGGGTGGAAGCGCGAGGGAATGACCAATGCACCAACCCATGACCTGGGTCTGCGGGATTATAACAAGTAACGGACATAATGCTCTGGCATTAACATGAAGATGCGATTGTTTCAGCGAGCCCTAGTTAACGAAGAATCTGGCGGTATAGTATTTGGCATCGAGAACGGGAGATACGTAATGCTTAAGAGAATTGCCTCTATCGGGGTGATGCTTGTCGGTCTCGTGGCGATCGCCGCCGGGGCGGGTGACGGTGCCAGTCCCGCGGATTCAAGGAACCTTCTGCCCGAGATTGTGGATTCGCGTAGCTGGACGATCTGGAATCCGAGCGGCGTGGCGAGCGAAGCATGCACGGCGACGCCGGAGGAGGGGTCCATGCGCGTGGAGATCCCTAGGAAGGAAGCATCGGTGCGTGGCGACAGGGGCTTCGGCTGCACGCGAGGATCTGTCAAAGCAGGCACAGTCTATACTCTTCGTTTTACCGCCAAGGCATCGGAACCCCGCCAGATTAACATGTCCGCCTTGGAGGCGCCCAAGCCGGGAGAATCAATCATCGGGCAGGCCGCGATCGACCTGAAACCGTCGTGGCAGACATACGTGTGCCGGATTGTCCCTACGCGTGATTCCACTCCGTCGCAGACATGGCTGCCGTATTTCCAATTGGGCGACAACGCCGGGACCGTCTGGTTTCGCAACGTGACGTTGGTACCTGCCGAAGGCGGTGCGCCGGCTGCCACGCCTGCCCCCGCTCCCGGTACACCGGCTGCCACGCCAGCCCCCGCTCCAGCTACACCGCCGGGCCCAAGAGCCAATACTCCGCCAAATCCCCCAGGCATCACTCCTGTGAGCGACATTCCTGATATGACCAAAGAAGGTGTGTGGCGGCTTGCGTGGCGTGGAGTCATAGGTACGGCCCGCAAGGAAGGTGATGCGATTCAGGTTGAGCTCACGGGAGTTGGGGAAAGATTCGGTGTTCCGGCGCTGACGTATCTTCATTTGCAGTTCCCCGCCGGGAAGGTCTACCGGCTCAAGTTTTCGGCCAAGAGTAGCGCACCTACGCAGATCAAGGTGGTTGCGCAGAGCGATGAACAGCCTCACGATCAGGACTACTCCACTCCCGTTGCCCTCTCGGTGAGCGGCGAATGGAAGGAATATGATATGACATTGACTCTAGCCAAACCCGCCGATGCTGAGCTGTTCACGCTCAGTTTCCTACTCGATAGAAAAGTCAACATCTCGTTTCGCAATATGTCGCTTATTCCCGAATAGACGCCGACGGAATAATCCGTTCAATGCAGCTGCTGGAGCGTGACCGGCGCGCGGGTGATCGCAGCACGCCGGAAAACATGGAGGATCATGGGCCAGGAATTTGAGTTTGGGATATTTGACTGCTGTCTTGCGGAGGCGGCGGGGATTACCACGTACGCCATGGACAGCGACGTGGACGCAATATGCAGGGCGGCGGATGCCGGGGCGCTGCTGGCGGAACGGCTGGGCGTTCCCCGGCCGGCGCCGCATCTGTATGGGTTCAGCTATCTGCACGTTTCGACACTTGGCTCGCGGGTGGTGTTTGGCCCGGATCATGCCGAACCGACGGCGCTGCCGTGCATCCGGAGCCCCGAAGACGTCGATCGTCTTGCGGAGCCGGAGGATTACCTGAAGGCGGGGGTGGTGCCGCAACGACTGGAACTGGTGAAGCGCCTTGGTGAACGTCGGCCCGATGCCAGCAAACGCATTGGGCATGATTTCGAGGGTCCTATCACTACGGCCGTGCTTTTGATGGGGCAGGAGTTTTTCCTGCTGGTGCATGATGATCCGGCTCGGGCGCATCGGCTGCTCGATTTCTGCGTTCGCAGTGCGCTGAATTTCGCGAGGGTGCTCAGGTCACACCAGGGTCGCCCGTTTGGCGGACAGTGGGAGGGGATTCCTGATGATTTCGCCGGCTATTTCGGTCCGGAGCAATTCAAGGAATTCGTCATTCCCTACTGGCACAAGCTTTATGAGGGATTGAAGGCGGGGCATCGAGACCTGCACAGCGAGCTGCTGCGGCCGGAACACCTGCCCATGCTGGAAGAATTGAAACTGTCGAGTTTCGATCCGTCGGTAGACCCTTATCTGCCGGCCGAGGCGCTGGCAGCACATTGCCGTGTGCCCTATGGGCTGCGGATATGGCCGTCGGTTGTGCAGTCGCGGCCGGTGGAGGAACTGGTGGCGTTCTACAGGCATCTGGCCGGTTTCAAGAGTCAATACATCATGTTCCACCTGGAACGGCTGGCCGATGAGCCGAAGATCATGGAACTATTGAAGGTTGCCAGGGAATTGCGCTAGACGGGCTTATTTCTTCTTACCGCCCATCAGTCCCTGGATGCCGGTATCCAACTGCTTTTGGAGCGAACCGGTGGCTTTCTGCGTTGCGGCGTTGAACTGTTTGCCGGCTTCAGCCTGAGCCTGACCTTTCAGGTCCGCGGAGGTTCCAGCGATCCAGGGGCGCACGGATGCGGGGATCTTGTCGGACTCTTTGAGCTTCTGCGCCATGGCCGCCCAGACCTGCGTGAGTACCTCGCTCATGGCAGCGCCATTCTGAGAGTTGCCACTGTTGCCGATGTTTTGCAGGGTGATGGAAGGTAATGTGAGGTCGATCTCGGGAGGCAGCATAGGGAGGTTGGGCTTGAGCACAACCTGGGTGTTGGCGACGGTGAGCTTACCAATGATCATCCGGAGCGTGCTGGGTTCGCTCTTGGGCATCTGATCCATGGCGGCTTGCAGATTGAGCTGGCCGCCTTTCTGTTCGACGATCAGTTTGGGGCCATTTACCGTGATCTCGGATATGCGAATGGGAGTCTGGCGCAGTTCGCTGTAGCTGACCTGCACGGCGACGCTATTGAGTTCGAACATGGTGGGAGCATCAAAGCCCCTGGGCGAACCAACCTTCAGATCGGCAAGCTTTACGTTTCCGCCCAACAGGGAGATGTTGGCGGAGTTCAGGGTGGTTGTCAGAGTAGTGGATGCGGTGGCTTGCGTTTCGATCGTGCTCTTGGCGATGCTGTCGAGTTTCAGCACCACGATAGCGATTACTACGATCAGTAACACGGGAACAAGGATGAGAGTCCACAGGATCATTTTCTTCATAGAGGCGCTCCTTCAGTGTGTTCAATGCCATTGTATGCCAATCAGAGCATGGCGCGTAGATTGGTTTGCATCGGAATGGGTTGCTATGAGCAGATCTTTACCATCGTTCCCCATGGCGGCAGCGAATAGGCGATGGTCTTCCTGGATCCGCCGGCGACGACCCGAGCCTTCCCGCGCGCCGGCTTGGGCGTCAGGTTTGCGATGTATACCACGGTGTCTGCCTTGCCATGCCAGAGGCAGGCGAACACTCCATCATGCCCGGTCTGCACCGGCCGCTGACTGGCGGGGGTGAAGCGATACTTGCCAAGATCGACATCTTTGAGCTTCTGGGCCTCTTCCATCAGGGGCTGTGAAGGAGCGCCCAACGGCGCGAAGAAACAGGGAGGATGACCTTCCAGGATGCCGCCGACGACAAACTTTCGTGCCTCGAGCTTGTCGCCGGGGCCGCCGACGAGATGACGCGGTGCAATCGGAATGAAGCGGCACTGGAGGGGGAAACTGTCCGGATTGGGAGCGATGTTTCCGCCGATGTCTTCGTAGATGAACAGTAACGTGGACATGTTTTCGACGAAGATGTACGGCAGCCCGGACATGTGCGAGAAGATCACGCCGTCTTTGCCGACGCGATCGCGGCACCAGAACATGAAATCCACATACGCATCGGCGTCCGTGTGGTATTCAACTCCTCCCAAGTGGCTCGGGTTTCGGCACGGGTGCGGTGTGCACCAGTCGAAATACAAGCCATCCCATGGGATATCCTTCAGAATCGTCTCGATATCGCTCTTGCGCCGATTCAGCCAGCCGCTCTCCAAACACATGACCTGCCCGAACTCTCCAGACCCGGCCCAGGTATGCAGTTCCTTATACGTTGGCCCCGCCTCGCGCTGCCAGGCGGCCTGGTTCTCCTTGAATCCTGGCGATTGCGGATGGAGTTCTTTCACCGAGATATATGGCACACATTTCATCCCCGACGCCTGCGCTGTCTTGACCACCCGGCGCAGTTCCGTCATCCCCTGAAGGTCATAGGGTGGATACATGCCATCGTGCCAGAACGGGCCATCTTCCCGATAGTCGTTGTGGAAGCGCAGCAATCTCGTGCCCACCGAACTGAGCTGGCGGATATCCTCATCGCTGGCCCAGCGACTTCCCGTTCCCACATGGAAGTACTTGCTGTGAACGGTGTCGGCATCCTTGATGAACGGCAGCGACAGGTAATAGCGGAACGTGTACTTCCCTTTCAGACGGGTTGGATTGCGACGGTAAGCGGCACAGTATGGCGAAAGCTCGATCGCCCCTGGCTGGCTCGGCCCGCCGGCGACGTTGGCCAATGCGATTCCGCGTTCGCTGTTGAGGCTCTTGTCCCATGCGTCGAGATTGCTGGCGGGGAAGAACTCGATGCCCTCGACTCCCTTCTCAAACGCCACCACGTGGATCGGAATGTAGCGCGAGGCATACGGCGATGATCCAAGGTCCAGCCACTTGCCGCCTCCCAGCAGGTCGCTGCTGGAAGCCTCGACCGGGTGAGGGCGCACGTACGCATGCGTGATTCCGTCGCGCAGGGGCATCTCGATGGCCTTAATCTCGACGATATCGTCTCGCTCCTTGACGAAGTCCAGCTCCAGTTCGCAGGCGACCAGTCCCCAGCGACGGTATTCCCAGCGATGACGGAAGCGTGTGCCCAGTGAAGCACCGGCCGGGTCGCGCAGCTCTCCGGTTGCCGTCACCACGACGTCGCCATTGGCCAGTTGCTCCACCTCCACGGTCGGGTTCTTCTCCTGCGACTGGTCGAAGAACAGCATGCTGCTGCCATCGCTGGTGGGGTGGGGGTCCAGAATCCGGGAGCGGCAATTAACAGCTCCCGCCAGCAGGTTCTTCCCGCTGCCTTTTGCGAAGGTAATCGAATCCCAGCACCCGCCGGCCTTCAGGTTGTGTCGTACCTTCCAGTAGCCCGAATCAACGATGATTGCATTCTTACGCCGCGAGACCTTCATGAAACGCTCCTTGCCTGCGCTGGCGCCAGCGACTTGCGCAGTTGACTGAACGGAAGACAATGTACCACTGGCCCTTGCATGGACAAGAGCAAAGTCAGGCGGTGGGTTCGGAGAAGTCGGGAACGGCTTCGAGCGAATCTACGAATCCGGGTCGCTATCCGGTCACAGGCCCCTTACCAGTTCTTCGGGATCAGCGGCCCTGGTCGATGGTGTAGGTCACGATACTTGTCGCGGGAAGGGTATCGATGAGAGAACCCTGGGCAACGGCGAGATCTGGAAGCTGCTCGTTGAGGTTCTGCGGCGAGGTCCTGACTCGCTGCGCCTTGCCGCCCAGCGTTGACAGCCCGTCGATCCGCACGGAAACTGCCGACGACTGGGCATGGTTGTTGATAACGACCACCGTGACTGTCTTGTTCGCCCCGTGTCGAAATACCACCGCCTTGACCACCGAGTCGTCCACCGAGACGCCGAGTTGCACCGCGCCTGGCCGGATGTAGCGAGTGAAGTGGCTGAGCCACCATCCGATCGGGTTGAGCTCTGCCTTCACAAAGCGATGGTCTTTGAACCGCAGGAAGATCGGGGTTTCCTCGTTACCTGGCTTGCCGCGTTCCACGAAGTAACAGAGCATGAAGTCGAAGGCGTTTACTTTGCCGTTGTTGATCTCATCGCAGACGTGGTTGGCGCGGGCGCGACCGGCGTCGAAATGAGTGATCCCGTCCGCGCCGTAGGAGCACTGCTCACTCACCCAGACGGACTTGCCGTACTTGATCGCGCTGGCGTAGAAGCTCACCGGCGACTCCACCAGCGGCTCCCCCTTGCTCACCCGCTCCAGCAACGGCTTGACGGTCTCGAGCACGAAGTCGCCGCAGTAGCGGTGGTACGAGACCGCGCCCACGTACCCGCGCGCTTCTTCGTTCGCCAGGACATACTCGATTGTCTGGGCGCTGGCCTCGGGAGTGACGTCGTCGCAGATGGAGAACGTGGTCTTGAGATCGTTTTCCTTGAACTTGCGCCCGCATGCGAGCACCAGCGCGAGGGTGGTCTCCTTGCTGGGCTTCGCGGTATTGGTGGGCTCGTTGAACAGCGACCAGTATGGAAGCTCGTAGTGGTAGGCCTGCTTGATGTGCAGAACCGCCGCGACGGCGTGCTCGGCGTATCGGTCGACCATGGCAGGGTTGAACCGAGCGTCCGCGCCCCAGTGCCAGGTCGGGGAGTCTGGTTTCACGGCCATCCAGCTCTCCCACTGGTGGGCGGACGGATAGAAGATAAACAGCTCCCCGGGTGATCTGAACTCGCGCCCCATCGTCAGATGGTCGTCGCAGAATGGGTTCACGGAGGTGACGGGACGAGTGCCGCGCCCCTCCCAGACAAAGCGTTTCGGGCCGGGCGCGGGCGCGCGCGGCTGTCCTTTTGCGTCCGCGGGCTCATAGCCCATCGGCCAGAAACGCACACGCGTCATCCCGAGGTCGTGATAGTAGAGCTTGAGGATGGCCTTTCTGGCATCCGAGGAGATATCGCCAGGACTGCTGGCCTCGGGCTCGACCTGAAGACCGCTCAGGCTGAACATGTCGGTCGCGCCCCACCCCTCCCACGTCTGGCCAAGACGCGAGCCATCGACGACCACCTGCGCTGCGCGCGATGCACCGGCGATGCTGGCAAAAGCGATAGCACACATAGCTATGGTCCTAAGCATAGTCTTCTCCCTGCAATGTATCACCGGCACTTGCATGAACAAGAGCGAAGCCGGGCTATCTTCCTTCCGCAAGCGCGGGAAGCATGGCGGACGGTGACGGACTCAGTATCATCGTCCATCCAACGAGAAGCAGAGGAATTCGCGATGGTTGAGCCAACATATCGGCCGCTGATGCAGTACGAGGGCGTGGATGGATTTTTATGCGACTGGCACCTCGCCGGGCCGTTCGAGTCCGGCTTGGCCGTCAATCCCAACGTCTGTCTCTTTCAGAAGAAGGTTGCGACAGAGTGGGAACGCGATCATCTCGCCCCCTGGGGCGGGTGCGCAAACGTGTCAGCCCCGCCTCCGAACCTGGCCGGTGTGGCATGGAACTGGGAGCGCCTGCCGGCCGTCTGCTGGGCCAAGCTGTCGCTGGTGCTGGGAGCGCAGGAATTCTCCGCCTGGGCCGGGCGCATGGAGGGGCTGGATCCCAACGGCTGGTCGAAGCTGTACTACGCGCTGGCCATCGTGGACAGCCCGGCCGACGCGGACGCCCAGCTGGTCTTCAGCGGCTGGGATGGCTGCCGCCTCTGGATCAACGGTCAGACGCTGTTCAATGAACACAGCTATCACCACGTGATCTACGACATGGAGCGGGTCAAGTTTCATCTGAAGAAGGGGCTCAACACGGTTCTGTTTCAACTCGATCGCGATGGCGCTGAGGCCCGCATCGACGTGCCGGGCAACCTGGCCCTGGTCGGGCAGCTTCGCGGCGTCTCCTACGGACCGGCCCCCGAGCCGCGGCGGATCGCGACGCTGGTGCAGCTCCGCCGCCACGCCGCCCAGCAGAAGGTCCGCATGCCGTTCACCGGCTCGACGGCGAATGAACTGAGCCAGTGGCAGGAGCGGTTTGGAGCACACTTCTGGCGATGCCTGGGTGATGCACCCGTCAGTGCATTGCGGCCAGGCAGCGAGGTGCTGATCAGCCGGAAACAGTGCGATGGCTACGAAGAGCGCGTCTACCACATCCCGACCGAGGGCGGCTGCATCCTGCCCTGCTGGGTGCTCGTGCCGGACAAGGAGAAATTCAACGGCCGGTCGCTGGTGACGCTTCATGGGCATTGTGACTATCGGTTACTGCTGGGCCACACGCCCGGCGGCCCGCCGCTGTTCAATTACACCCAGCGCCTGGCCAGAAAAGGCTTTTTATGCGGGTTGGTCTGCCACCGGGCCTTCAGCGACCGGCGGGACGACCTGGTCGGCGGCGATCCGTGCAACAACGCGGCCATGCTGGCGCTGATGCAGGGGCTGGTCTTGGCGCGTCTGCACATCGCCGACATCCAGATTCTGTTGGACCTCTTGATAACAATGCCGGGCGTTGATCCCAAACGCATTGGCGTGACCGGCCTGTCTGGCGGCGGGACGCTGACGTACCTGTCGGCCGCATACGACAAACGCTTCACCGCCGCGGCCGAGTTCTGCGGCCTGTGCCGCTATACCGAGTACGCCACCGGCCGGGACGGCTGCGGCAGTCAGATCGTGCCGGGCGTGTTCCCCACCGGCGACAGCGGCGAGATACTCTCGCTGATTGCTCCGCGCCCGCTGCTTCTGGCCCAGGGGCGGCTTGATGCAACCTTCCATACGCTGGGCGTCAAGAGCATCGCGGCGGATGCCCGCCGGGCCTACAAGGCCGCCGGCGCCGAAGACCGCCTGGAGGTGTCCATCTTCGAGCTGGATCATCAGTTCGATTCCGACATCGCCGAAGGGTTCTTTCTGAAGTGGCTGTAGCGAAGAGAGTAAGACGCTTCATTCTGTTGGTATAAGCGGTACCGGCTTGCCGCCGGGCGTACGAATGGTGGGGACAATCAGGGACAATCAGACAATCAAAGGGGTCAGCGACAGATGCGGCCTTGCCCCAAGCCAATCTCCAGGCTTCTTTCCGACACTCTACCGCCAGAGCAGCCATATCCAAAGCAAAACACCGCCTTCGAGAGGCACCTTCGCCCGACTGCCGCCATCTCTGCGTCCCGGTTATCACGTTTTCGGTCGCGGGCCCTTTTTCCAGCCTGGCTCTTTTCCCAGCTTCGGGTCAATATACGAATCCAGGCCTCGTGTTCGACAGGAGGCTGAAGGGAACCACTAACGGTACGCATTCATTCGCCGGTCAGGCTGGTTGTGTCTGCCTTTCCTTCTATCACATCAATAATCCGTTTGCAGAAATACGGTGCAACCCGTTTTGAGAAGTCTGCATTCGGGTGCGAATCATCGAGGTTGCAGGCATACTCATTCTTGAAGAAGATGCCTCCTTCAGTCTGCAATTCCCGGAAATCCCAAAGCCATATATTATCTCCCTTTTCATCCCATATTTCCTTCACCCAGTCGAAAACTTCTTTAGCTCGCCTGGCGTTGTCTTCAGTTGAATTGTTCTTGACAAGAGCCGCCCCCGTCCACATGACAAACCTGGTATTGGGGAAAGAACGGAGCTTTGTCTTCAGCGCCTCGTACTGAAGCTTATAGTTTTCGATGGTCTTTTCCGAGGATGCAACATCCGCCTTGCCGGCATTCTCTTTCACGGAACTTACTGGGTAGCAGTGTTTGAAGATAATCACATCATATTCCTTCGCGAGCATTTCGAGGGTGGGTTCGTCCATATATGCGACATCACCCGCATGGTTCACCCAGATATTCCAGTAGTCGTAAGGATAATTGCTCCATGGATATGGTTTGCCCTTTGGAAAAGCCAGTTCGGAAATGCGGTAGTCGGTTCCGTTGTCGGAGTTGTATTTGCCAAACCATTCCGGCACTCCACCTTTCCAAATGCAGTTGCCCGTGCTGTGGTGCAGAAAAATCACGTTTGCTTTCTTGCTCATGTCTGTTCCTCTGAATTGTGATGGTATCGATGATATTGGCTGACTGCTCTGGAAACACCATTTAGCGGTCTAGCGGTCTGATGCACGGGGTCAAGTATAGTCTGGAGAGGCCGTGATTCCAGCGCGCTTGACCAGGTAGTGAGTCAGGCGATGCGAGCGCAGCCTGTCCACGGTTGACGAGTGACCGGAGATTGGCACAATCACATTATCTACCGGCGACAGCCGGCAGCGGAATATCCTTCACAGCATATTGCACCAGAATAGAGGTTGAGCGTGTCGATATATTTCAAGCGCACGAGCGCGGGCGTCGTGGTTGGGAATGAGTACTTTGAGGCGATGCATTCGGCGAAAGATGGTGGGGCGTGGGCATCGCTGGTGTTTAAGCGCGGTTCGGGCAAGAACCTCATTGCCAAACCCATGTCCAGTCACTTTAAGTTCAGTGATCCGGCCGACGCGAAGGTCATGTACAACGGCAACTTCTCCTACGAGGAGGCCTTGGACAAGAAGGCGGAACTGACCGTAGAGCGGCTCAAGGGTGGCGAGGTCGTGGTGAAGACCCGCGGCCGCTATACCAGGGACAATGGGGATGTCCTGCCTGCGGTGTTTGCGCGAACGACGACGTACAACGAATTCGGCTTGGTTAAGACAGTGCTGAGCGTGACGGCCGAGCAGCCGATCGAGAAAGTTGTGGAATTCGGGGCGGCCGAACTCTACCTGCGTGAGGGGCTGAACAAGGCGTTCGTGAAACATCATCCGATGCTGATTCAGGCACTGGATTTTCAGGGAGCCGGCTGGATGGATCTTCCGAAGCAGGGCTACACAGCGCGGTACATGCCGTCGTACGTGGCCCTGGTAGAACAGAACGTGGAGGGAATCGAACTGTTCCCCGGCAGCGACTATCACGAGTGGGACACCTTCGCCGGCGCCGAGATCAAGGGGATCGCCTTCATCGCCGGCGGCGGCGCCACCCAGACAATGGTGGCGTTCAACCCGCACTGCATGGCATTCAAGCGGATCGGAATTAGGGTTGAGGGAACGCACCACTTTGAGCTGAATTTCGGGATCCCATTTGTGAAGGACAAGCGTGAACTGTTCTTCAAAACGTTCCAGGCCGGCACCGACAGCAACTGGGCCACGGACAAGCAGATCAAGGAGTTGGCCGAGGGTGGGATACAGTTACTTCGTTTCCACAACGACTACCGCGAGAACGGGCCGTTCTGGCACGATGGCATGTACCCACCCTATGACCAGAAAGGGATGAAGGAACTGAAGCGCGTCATCGAGAGCTGCCATAAACAGAGCATGAAGATCATTCCGTACATCTCGCTCAAGGAGTTCCATCCCGAGTCGCCGGGATACTTGGAGAACTACAAAGACTGGCAGCGGATGGAAGTCGCTTCTGGCGAAGTCAGCCACAATTACTTTTACACCGGAGAATTCGGCGGCTTGATGTGCATGCGCAGTGGTTGGCTGCAGAGGCGCAAGGATGATGTGGACACCATGCTGAAGGACCTGCCATGGGATGGCCTGTACTTTGACTGGTGCACCTATCACGCCTGCTGCAACGAGAAGCATGCCCGGGGCTGGCATACGGATGTGAATGAATTCCTGGACTTCGTCATGTGGTGCCGCAAGAGGATTGGCAAGAAGGGCTTTCTCTTTGTTCACTTGTCAGCGACGCCCAGCATGATCTGCGAGAACATGGCGGATCTGGTGTGCGTGGGCGAGGTGTCGAACTTCGCCGACCCGAGCAACTGGGATCCGGAATACTACTTTGTGCCGATCACACAGAAACTTTCGGCCAAATGGGGAATGACCGGAAAATCCGCGAACTACGCGGCCATGTCGGGAATGCTCGAAGGATTCCCGCTGGGCACATCGGTTCCCATGAACCGGACGAATGCAGTGGTCTTCAGGGAATATCGCCTGTTCGCGGGGATCGATATGTCGCGATTCCAGTTGGTAAAGGCCAGTGAGCGACGGGTCGATACAGGGACAGACAGCGTCTGGGCGAACCTGTACTACGCCAAGGGCAGCGGCATGATGTACCTGGCGAACCTGAGCGAAGAGAAGAAATCCGCCCGACTGACGGTGGACCTGGCCAAGTACGGCATCAAAGGCCCAGTGGTGGTCGAAGCTGTCCGGAACGAATTGCCTGCGGCGGGTGCCTCTGGCAGCAAATCGGCCAATCGCAAGCAAGACGGCGCGCAGCGCAAACTGGCCGCCAAGCAGCGTGGCACTGGTGTGGCGCCCGAACCCGAGAGCGAGGGTTCTGAGACCTATGTGCTGTGGCAGGATGATCACGTGGACAACGGCAAAGTGGTTACCGAGCGGTCTGAACTCGCGGCGGGAGCGTTCAGTCAGGGCGTGGACGTGCCCCTGGCTCCGCTTTCATCGGTGCTCCTGAAGATCACCGCGAAATAGTCTGCGCGGAGACGCGGATGTTATTCGTCGATTTGCACGCTCAGCGCGTACATCGCCAAGATCGCATCAGGATCGGTGAGGCGCCAGCGCATTGACTGTAACTGCCGGGCGGCCGGGAGCGTAAGCTCCCACAGATCCAGGCGCAGGATCTCGAAGCTTTTGTCGACGACGCAGCGCACCGCCGGCCGCGTCTCCGGGGCGCGAGGCGCTGGCGTCCACCAGCGGCAGATATCGTTGGCGCGGAGGATCTCGATGCCGTGGCGCAGGGGCTTGACCTCTGTGCCATCGGCAAAGACCAGCTCATATTCGGCGGCTGCCTCGCCGAGGGCTTTAGAAGTTTCGGCGTCGCGGTGATGGACCGACTGGACGACATTGGACGGGTAACCGCCCAGCAGCGCCACGTGTCCGAGTACCGCGATGGATCGAACGCGAGCGTTGATGGGGATCACAACTTCGCCGCGGCTCTTGCCAATCAGCAGGGGACTGGCCGGTGACGTGGTATCGCGGCAGCGCATCTCGATGCCGTCGACGAGAAGCTGCCCGAAACGCGGCAGAATCGGAAAGGAAGGCTCGATCACAACTTCCCAGGGAGAGGACTGATAGTGCTTGGATCGCATCTCATCAACGGCCGCCTCGAGCGCGACCTGGTCGCCGGAAACGGCCATCAGGTCCACCGGCTGCCAGACGCCATCACGGCGCGGCCGCTGGGAGAGCACTTCGACCTTGGGCTCGACACGGATCGGCTCGCGACCCATCTCGAAGCACATCATGGAAAGCTGTTGCAGGTCGGGCTTGGGGCTGCCATCGGCATCCACCAGACCTTCGATCGTCCAGCCGTCGATGGCGGCGGGACCGGGGCGCGAATGCTCCTCGTAGTCGGCCCATGCCCAGAAGCTGCACCCAGCGATGCGCAGCTTGCGCTGTTGCTGGGCATGGAGCACGAAGCCGTCGCACAGGCTCTTGAGCAGGCGTGCATTTCCCTGGCCGAAGACGCCACCCCATTCGGTGAACACCAGCGGCTTGTCGTCGAAGGTCTCCATCCGCTTGCGGTAGTCATTGGGCGAGTAGGAATAGACGTTGATGCCATAGAAGCTCAGATCGGCAGCCTTGACCATCGCCTTGATCGCAGCGTTCTCGCCGGAACAGTCGGCCATCGCGACCAGGCAGCCGGGGTTCATCTCGCGGCAGACCTTCGCCGCCATCACGGCATAGTCGCTGTTGGGCCGGCACTCGTTGTAGATCAGCCAGGCGAGGATCGAGGGCACGTTGCGATCGCGGTAAACCGTGCGGCGCATGGCCTCAAACGCGGGGCCATAGATGGCGGGGTCGGCCAGATCATGGAAGCAGGTGCCCGGTTCTTCGCTGACGAAGATGCCCAGTTCGGCGGCGATGCGGCAGACGCATGCGGCCTGCGGTGAATGCACGAGGCGGATGTAGTTGAAGCCCGCGTGGCGAATCATCGCCAGTTCGCGGCGAACCTCATCTTCTGTCGGGCTATAGCCGCTGACATGGGTGAACTCGTGCCGGCAGACACCTTTGAGCAGGAGGCGATTGTTGTTGAGGTAGAAGTCGCGGTGGCGAACCTCGATGCGGCGGAAGCCGATTTGTTCGCTGATCGCCTGGTCACCGGGCAACGTTGCCGTGAGCGTGTAGAGATTCGGCCGCTCAGGCGACCAATGTAGGGGATGGTCGACGCGGAACCGCGCGGGTTGGCCGGGTGTTGCGGTGGCGTGGGCGATCTCCCGGCCGGTGATGCACTCTTGTAGCACGAGATCGACTGGCTTGGTCGATGGGCCATCGACTTCGACTGCAACCGTGCAGTCTGCCGAGGACAGATCCGACGAGAGCACAGCGCTGAAGCTGAAGCTCTGCAGGAACGATGCGGGTCGACGCTCGATCCAGATTGGCCGAACCAGGCCGGCGTCAAAGCGCCGGCCGGGCGTTGGGCCGAAGGGCTCGACCAGATCGCGGATGTGGGCAGTGATGGTGTTGCGGGCCTTGAGCAGACCGGCCGGCAGTTCGAAGCGATAGGTGGCCCAGGGACCGGCGGTTCCGAGCTTGTGGCCGTTGAGGGTGAACGCCGCCGTGGCGAGGACACCTTCGGTGACCAGGAAAAGCCGTTCTCCGTCGCGTAAGGACAAGTCGCATGCGAATTCACGTTCCAGCACGCACTCGCCAAGGGGCGCAAACGCGCCCGGTACCGTAACGAAGTCGATTTGCCGGACGCCAATCTGACGTTTCCATGAACCCGATAAGTCGATCTTGTCTGTCATCACTGCTGCTCCTCGCCTCGTATCAGAACAACGTCCTGTGTTTTGCTGCTCATTGGCCGAACGCGTCGAGGACCGCTTGGGCCTCTTTCCGCGTTGGCAGCCACATGGAGAAGATCAGTTTACGGTCCGGCCAGCGATGCCAGATATCCATCGCCTGCTGCAGGCTGACGCTGCGGATGATTCCCTTGCCCAGAGACAGCGACTGCTCGTAGACGCATTCTATGTGCTCGGGCAATTCGCTGGAGACTGGCACGTACTGGATGATGTCGAGCTTCTCGATCTGACAGAGCGCCGGCAGGTGGTGGGCGGCCTGCGGCCCATCCAGGTGATAGGCCACGGCGTCGTAATGGCCGGCTTCCTCGATCAGGCAGGGCACTTGGAACTCTCGGAACATGTCGGCTGAGATCATGCACGAGAAGTCGCACTGGATCGTGTTGATCCGGCGCGGATGGTACATGTTGTTCCAGTTGCAGCTTCCACGCTGGTCCCAGGCGAGTTCGACGGCGAACTGCTCGACGATCTGGTGGTAGGCGCATCGCACGCCGGCCAATGCATGGTCAACCTTCTGCGGGCAGTCCAGCAGGTCAACGAGCAGTTTCTCGGGATCACGGATGGCGGCCAGGCAGTCCAGGCCGGCGCTGAGCACGGGTGCGTTGACGAGCATGTGGCCGTCGCAAATCCTGCGGAACGCACGAATGAACTCAAGCGTTTTACACCAACCCTCCGAACCACGCTGCAGGGTGATGTCCACATCGTCCCAATCATCGACGAAGGGCAGCACCCATCCGGTGCCCGGGTGGACGGGATCGAAGTGGAGCTTGGCGCCCAGGAAGGTTGCGAACTGCTCGGGGGCGAACTCCATCATCACGCTGGGGATCGCATCGCCCAGGTATTCATAATCACGGGCGCAGGCCAGCGCCTGCCGGGCCTGGGCGACCGGATCACGATCGGGTCGCATGGGATACGGATGGCGGATCCCCTTGTGGTTGGGGCTGGGCACGATGATCTGGAGGATCGGCCGGCGAAGCTCTCCGCGCCAGAATGCAGCCCAGGCGCGTTGCGCCTGCGACAGATCGGGCTTGAGCGAGAGGTCCATGTTCTTCCTATGCCTCCTCCGCGAAGGTCTGGCGTGCGAGAGCGATGAAGGCGTTCATGCGAGCCAGGTCCTCATCGTAGGTATCGTGCAGGCGGACCATGGCTTGGGCACAGATGGTGACCTTGCGACGCCGGCTCACGTGTGCTATGCGGCGCAGGACGTCGCGGTGCTGCTGAGGGGTACCGGCCAGGACGAAGGTGTTCTTGAACGCCAGCGAGAATGCCACCTCGGGATCGACCATCTGGTCGAGCTGTTCGAAATCGTTCCAGCCGCCGACGTCGAGGGTCTTGAGACTGGGGAATGCATCCAGAAGGTCATGGACGATCGGCACGATCGAGCCGCAGGTGTGGAAGTGGACCAGCGGGCCCTCATCGCGCGCGATGCGGCGATACACCGGGAGGACAAACTGCCGGAAGATACCGGGCGAGATGAACGGGCAGTAAACCCAGTCATCATCGATGCCGCAAGTGGGGTCTTTGGGAGGCGCTTCGCCGAGGTATTTGCGTCGCCACACGTTGTAGGCCACGCGTTCGCTGGCGATGCGGTCGAGCAGGGCGTGCACAAACTCCGGGCGCTCGGCGGTGTCCTCGATGAAGTTCTCATAGGTGCGCATCTGGATGCATACGTCCAGCGGACCGCGGCCAAAGCCCGGGAAGCCAATCGTCAGCTTCCCGCCATAGCGATGGCGGTTCAGTTGCTGCATATTCTGGTGCAACGCCAGCAGTTGACGTTGCATGCCGCTGGCGTGGAAGTCGATCGGTGGGATCAGCGAAAGGTCCGGCGTGTCGGCGATCGGATGACGGCCAAACAGTGGGACACCTTCTGGCGTGTGGGTGACGATTTCACCGAAAAGTGTTATGTCATAGTACATTCCCACCGTCGCTTGCATCCACAGGCCTGGCACGGCGTCGTCCAGCGAGTTGTCGGCCCAGAAGATGCGCTGGCGCAGCTCCATCTCCATGGCGAAGGCGGCATCGGTGAATACGCGGTTCATGTCATAGCCGAAGAGTTCCGGCCAGCCGATGTTCTCCATGTAGCTGTGAATGTAGATGCGGTCTCCGAAGGCCTTTTGGCGCTGTTCGAGCACGGCTTGCTTCTGGTGGATTCGCTCCTCCAGCGCTTCGGGCAGGCGGTCGGAGGGGATAGACATGGCGCGGCGGTCAAGCATAGTACGATCCTCTCCCGTACTTTGCGTACAGTTCCTGAACGCGTGCGATGTAATGCCTGAAGTCGGCATAGCCGACCTCGGGAGGCACGTGGTGATCCATCGACGGCAGGTAGCCTCCCCGGCGAAACAGTGGGGGCAACTTGGCTTGCAGTTCGCGATCGATGGCGGCCGGGCCTTTGGCAATCTCACGCTTGTCGATGCCGCCGGCGATGATCATGTCGGGAAATCGCTCGGCGATTTTCACGATGTCCATGCCGGCGGCGACCTCAAAGGGCAGGATGCCATCGATGCCGACCTCGTGGAATAGAGGGATGAGTTGCAGGACATCGCCATCGGAATCAAGGAGGAACTTATGCCGACGGCCGTTGATCTCGCGGAAAAAGCCGATCAGTTCGCGGTAGTAAGGCAACATGAACTCGCGAACCAGCGCCGGCGAGATCAGCGGTCCGTTCTTGTAGGACATATCTTCCCAGCAGAAGATGAAGTCGAAGTGGACGCCATCGCGCAGGATCTTGGAATAAAGCTCCTTGATGAAGTAGAGTTGATGGCGGTTAATTGCTTGGATCAACTCGGGCTGGTCATAGAATGCCAGCAGAAGGTTTTCGACACCGACCAGATCGCGAGCCCAGCCGAAGAAGCTGATCTCCGTGCCGCCCATCACCAGTACATGGTTGCGGCGGTGCGTTTTGCGGACCTGTTGCGGCCAATCGGCGGGGAAGCGCCGCGCATCGCGTGGGTCGAGACGTTCTTTGAGCGCCTCAAAATCACGCAGGTTCTCGACGGGGTGTCGGATGAACCGGGGCAGGCGGGTTGCGCCGTTTGCGGGCACCTCCGAAGTCACGCCATCGGCGCCGCGGACGGTCTGAGTTTCGGTTGTTTGTGACAGGATCGCTGTTTCGAAGGTCGGAAAGATGCGTGTCTGGACCGGCACGCGGTCGTAGAAAGTAATGCCGGTGGCATCCCACGGTTCGCGCGCCGGCATTCCCTCGTTTCGCCATCGCTGGAGTGTTTCGCGCCAGTATCCCCACTCGAACTGGCAGATCGTGTCCGGCCGTTCGAACCGCAGAGTCTGCCTTAATGAATCGTTGATGTTTCCCATGGGCCCGTTTGGCAAAGTACTCTCTGGCCGGGCAGTTACGCAAGTCCGGAAGGGTGATCGTTAATGGTCATCCTCCCAACACCTTGGCGAGCGCCACGAGCACCAAGCCCAGGAGCACCATCGCAATGCCCCCCTTCATCGGATGATGCCCAACCATGCGTCCGTAGGCATAGCCGGTGATGAACAACATCACGATGGCAATCGCGTTGGAAATGAGCAAGGCCAGTCCGGCGCTGCGCATGATGATGAACGGAATCACCACCGGGAACGTGGACAGGAAGACCAGAAGGAATACGCCCAGAGCCCCCAGCAAATCGCGCTTTCCCAGGCCCGCGTATTCTGGTGGTTCAGGCAATGACATCAATCGTTGGCGGATTGTCTCAAGCTCCGACGGTTCCATGATGGAAGCAACCACTGCTGGAAGCGCGGCGGCAATGAGCTGTTGCGCCGCGTGCGGGTCTGCGGACTTGCGCACAGCGCGGAAGGCGAGCAGCCCACGGCTCTTTTCCGCAAGGCAACCCATCAGATACAACACCGCATCGATAATGCCCCAGACCAGATTGCATCCCAGCGCGCCGATGAGCATCACGCGAATGTCTTCGCGGCCCGCCTCAACGACGCTGAGCGAGCCGGTGAAGGTGAGCACCATGATCAGCCCGAACAGGACCTCGGACACGCGTTGGAGCGGATCCAGCACGCGCTTGGTAGATTGCACCGAATCGGTGGGCTTGGGTTCAGTCTGTCCGCTCTCCACGGTCTTCTCTCCGTTCTCCGGCTTCGAAGCGGCCGGTCTCGAGGACGTCAAATCCGGTCTTGTCGCTTCGCACGGGTGTTGGAACAGTCCATGAGAAAGGGCCATCAGTCCACCGGACATGGTGACACATTCCAGATATCGCGGGCGTAGTCGGCGATCGTTCGATCACTGGAGAATCGGCCGGAACTGGCGATGTTCAAAATGACCTTCCGCGTCCAGGCATCGGCGTCGTTGTACAATTCGCCAAGGCGCTGGTGGGCCTGGCTGTAGCTCTTGAGATCAGCCAGATGCATGTACCTGTCGCCATGGTGCAGCAGCGCATCGAGGATGGGCCCAAACGCGCCTGGTTCGTTGCGACTGAAATGGCCGCTGGCGATCAGATCCAAGGCAGCGCGCGTCTCCGGCTCGTTGGCGTAGTGCCATTGTGGGTTGTACCAGTCGCGCTGCGCGGCCACCTGCTCGGCGCTGAGCCCAAAAAGGAAGAAGTTCTCTTCGCCTGCCGCCTCGGCCATCTCGATGGTGGCTCCATCACGAGTGCCTATGGTCAGTGCGCCATTGATCATGAACTTCATGTTGCTGGTGCCGCTGGCTTCATAGCCGGCGGTGGAGATCTGCTCGGACACATCACTGGCGGGTATCAGCCGTTCGGCCACGGAGACCCGATAGTCGGGCACAAACACCACCTTGAGCCGGCCCTTTACTGCGGGATCGGAATCGATCGCGTCGCCAAGACTGTTGATGAAGTGAATAACGACTTTGGCCAAGTGGTATGCGGGGGCCGCTTTGCCGGCGAAGAAGAATGTGCGCGGCGGGACATCGAGCCCGGGGTTCTCACGCAACCGCTGGTATAGCACGACGATGTGCAGGGCATTGAGCAGTTGTCGCTTGTATTCGTGGATGCGCTTGATCTGGGTGTCGAACACCGTATCGGGATCGACAATCTTCCCGGTCGCCTGCTTGAGCCAATCGACAAAGCGCAGTTTTGCCTGCCGCTTGGCTTTCCTGACGTCGCCACGGAAAGCGCGGTCGTCGACCAGGGGGTTCAGTTTGGCGAGTTCTTCCAGATCGGTGATCCAGCCAGTGCCGATGGCGCTAGTGATCGCTTTCGCCAACGCCGGGTTAGCCAGCAGCAGGAAGCGACGCTGCGTCACGCCGTTGGTCTTGTTGTTGAACCGCTCGGGAAACAGCGCGGCCATGTCGGGTACAACTTGCGACTGGAGAAGCGCCGAGTGGATAGCCGCGACGCCATTGGTGCTGTGCGAACCGACGATGGCCACATTCGCCATGCGGACCTGCCGGGTGGAGTCTTCGATGAGACTCACGCGCGAGAGTATGGCGTCGTCACTCGGGTGGCTGTGCCGCACGTCGTCGAGAAAACGCCGGTTGATCTCGTAGATGATCTCAAGGTGCCTAGGGAGAAGCATCTGGAACCAGGCGATTGGCCATTTCTCCAACGCCTCGGGCAGGAGCGTGTGATTCGTGTATGCCAGCGTTCGGCAGGTCAGGTCCCATGCGACATCCCATTGGAGTTTCGCCTCATCCAGCAGCAGCCGCATGAGTTCCGGCACGGCAAGTGTCGGATGGGTGTCGTTGAGTTGGATGGCGACCTTGTCCGGCAACGCAGCCCAGTCATTGCCGGCGGCGCAGAAGCGCCGCACCAGGTCTGCAACCGAGCAGGCGACAAGGAAGTACTCCTGGATGAACCGCAGCCCCTTGCCCATGGCGGTGCTGTCATCCGGGTAGAGGACACGGGTCAATGTTTCAGCGGTTAACGTCTCCGCCAGGGCCCCAACGAAATCGCCCGTGCCGAACTGGCGGAAGTCGAAGCTGTTGTGCGTGGTGGCCGCCCAGAGGCGCAGCGTGTTGATGTGTTTTGCGCCATACCCGACAACCGGCCGGTCATAGGGGATGCCAATCAGCGTTGATGGCCGGCCAGGAATGGTGCGCAGAGCCCCGCCACGGACCTCGAACGAGCAGCCCAATTTGATCTCCACCGCTTCGTTGGGCCGGGCGACTTCCCAGGGGTCGGGCCGGCTCAGCCAATGGTCGGGCTGCTCGTGCTGCCGGCCATTCTCGATCGTCTGCCTGAAGATGCCGTATTCGTAGCGCAGGCCATAGCCCATGCCAGGGATGCCCAGCGTCGCCATCGAGTCGAGGAAGCAGGCGGCCAGCCGGCCGAGTCCGCCGTTTCCCAATCCCGCATCCGGCTCCTGTTCGACGATCTCCAGCGGGTCCAAGCTCTGCCGCTTGCAGAATCCGGCCCACGCAGCATCGGCCTGGATGTTGGCGATGTTATTGGCCAGCGCCCGTCCGATGAGAAACTCCATGGAGAGGTAGTAGACCCGTTTGGCGTTCTTCTTCCGGTAGCATGATTCAGTCTCGATCCAGCGCTGAGAGAGCAGATCTCGGACGGACCGAGCAACGGCTTCAAAACGGTCTCGAGCCGTGGCATCGGCCGGCGGGACGATCTGGTCGAAGATCAGATGGCGCTCGTAAAGCGCATTGCCGTTACCGGCAAACTTGATTGGTCCACAGTTGAGGCTGCCGATGGAACCTGCCGTTGCCATGCTCTTGTCCTTTGCCCCGGAGGGCATCTCTTTGGTCACCAGGCCGCTTCATGATGAGGCCTTAATCAAACCGGCAATCGTGGTGTTGGCGCCAATCGGTCCGAAGTGCTGCTCCAGTCCTGCGGCGCGCAGCGACTGGCGTGCCTGGCCATGCGCTTCAGCCAGTTTCAAGGTGATTCCACGTTCGCCAAGCTCCTTGTGCGTTCGCTCGAGCATCTCGGCGCCAGCCATGTCTACGTGGGGCGTGGTTCCCAGACACCAGATCGCGAGTCTGGTAGGCGGGGTCTGACGGTTCAGGCAATCGATAAACTGATCGTGAATATATTCGGAGTTGAAGTACAAGAGCGAGACATCCGCGCGGAAGACAAAGACGCCGGGTGTTGGCTCATTCTCAGGGTTACTTTCGATATCGCCGAAGGCATCCGTGCCAGGCACGCGGGCCAGCACGGCCACATGTGGCCTGGAGGCGCGACGCAGCAGCAGCAACATCGATATGATCGCGCCGATGAGCACACCGCGCAGAATGCCCGACCCCAGCACGCCCAGGATGGCGACGAATGCGATGGCAAACTCTGAGCGGCTGAAATGCCACAGCCGTTTGAGTGCCTGGACCTTGAACAGGCTGGCGACGGCCATCAGCACGATGGCCGCCAGCACCGGCTGCGGCAGGGCCCGAAGCAGGCCAGAGAAGAACACCGTCACTACCAGAATCAGGCCCGCGGCCAAGAGCCCGGAGATGGGTGTGCGCGCTCCAGCGCTCTCGTTTACCAGTGACTGCGACATTCCGCCGCTGACCGGGTAACCCCCGCCCAGACCGGCCGCCAGGTTCGCCCCGGCGATGGCAAGCAATTCCTGGTTGCTCTCCAGGCGATAGCCATACTTGGCGGCGAACGTCCGGCCGATGGCCGCCGTCTCGACTGCGGCGAGCACAAAACAAGCCATCGCCAGCAGCAGCAGTTCGTCCAAGTCACCAAAGCTCACAGCAGGAAGACCTACCGGCGGCATCCCTTGCGGTACTGAACCCAGCAGCGCCACGCCACGGTCCCCCATGGGCGTCAAACTCGATACGACAATGGCAGCAATGACGACGAACAGCGCCACAGGCCGGTTCTTCAGATAGATTCTGCCTGCAATCAGAGCGAGCAACGCTGCCGCGCCGACGAGCAGCGAAAGCTGGTGCGTCTGGGGAAGATGCGTCAGGAACACCCAGCATCGCTCCCAGAAGTTGCCGTGCCCCCCTTTGAACCCGAAGAGCTTGGGCAGTTGCGACACGGCGATGTGCATCGCCACGCCGGTCTTGAATCCAATCATCACCGTTTCGGAGATGAAGTCCACGATCGCGCCGGCCCGGACGACCCAAGCCAGGAACCCAAGGGCCGCAACCAGAAGGGCCGTGGCGGCTGCCAGGGCGCCGAACCGCGTTGTGTCGCCGCCCGCAAGCGTGCCCAGGGACGCCCCCATCAGCAGGGAAATGGCTGAGGTCACGGTGATGGCCGTGTGCCGCGAGCTGCAGAACAGCCAGAACACCAGCCCCGAGAACAGGCATGCATACAGTCCGGCTTGAGGCGGCAGATTGGCCAGCGAGGCATCGCCCAGCCCGGCCGGCACTGCATATGCCGCCAGCGTAACCCCGGCGACAAGGTCGCCCCGCAGCCAGCCGAACTCGTAGGAACGCAGCCAGCTCAAAGCGGGAATCCAGCGGACCCGAGAGCGGGAGTTCACAAAAGTCGTTGCAGCGGACATAGATTCCCTTCGCACAGCAGATCACACTATGAACGCAATGCTCACACACCGTTTCGGTCGCCTTGCGCCGGGGCCCCAGTCTCAGGCTCGGGGCGGATAGAAGCCCATTCCCGCACAAGCCCGTATCCAACTGCCAGCAGGGTTGGCCCGATGAAGACGCCGATGAAGCCAAATGCCAGTGCGCCGCCGGCGACGCCAATGAGGATCAGCACAAATGGCATGGGGCTCCCCTGGCTGATGAGCCACGGTTTGACAATGTTGTCGATCGTGCAGACGCCCACACTCCAGATGGCCATGAAGATGCCCCAACCCGTGGAAACCTGGAAAAACAACCACAAAGTGGCCGGCAGCAAGACAAGTACGGGGCCCCCCGGGATGACCGACAGGAAGAATGTCAGCAGTGCCAGCAGGGCGGCTCCCGGTACGCCGGCGATGAAGAATCCGATACCCGCCATGCCAGCCTGCACGAGAGCCGTGCCCAGAATACCGTAGACTACGCCCCGTACGGTATTGCCGGCGACCTCCAGCAGATGCCTGCCGCGCGGGCCGGCAATCCGCTCCATGGCGGCGGATACGTTTTCAACCACCTTGCTGCCGTCGCGCAGGAGAAAGAAGGCAAGCAGGATGCTCAATGCCAGTTCAAGCAAGCCACGACCCAGGGCCAGGCCGGCGCCAAGCACCCAGCGGCTCAGTGGTTCAATCAACGGTTTGACTGCATCGGCCAGTTTTGTGCTGTCCTCGGCCAAAGTGTGCCAGTACTCCGATGCCCGCGCGCCAACAACCGGCACGTTGGCCAGCCAATCCGGCGGAGCCGGCGGGCCGGCATCAAGCATGCGCCGGGTCGCCGCTGTAAGTTGATCGACATTGTCCGCCAGCGTCATTCCCACAATGACGAATGGCAGGAAGATCGCGCAAATCATGCCCAGAGACATCAGCAGTGACGCCAGGGTGCGGCGTCCGCCCAACAGTTTCACAAGGCGATGATACAGGGGCCAGACCGAAAAACTCAACACCGACGCCCAGAGCATGGCCGTGACAAATGGCAGTATTATCCACAGGCAACCGGCCGCCAGAAGTGCCAGGGCAATCCAGGCGAGTTGCTGTTCGAGCTTTGAGCGAAGCTGTGCCATGGTCACCAGCGGCGCATCGCCACCGGCCGCGGATCAGGGCCGGAAAGCGGAGAGGAGCCGTTCTCCATATTTCAGAATTTCGCAGGCACGAACTTCCGGCCTTTGAGTGTCACCTGGTCATCGTACGCGTGCTTCATCGATCGCTTGGGCAGATCGATATCCGGTCGCGGCACTTTCTTATGGGGGATCTTGCTCAACAAATGAGTAATACAGTTCAGACGAGCTCGCTTCTTGTCGTCCGAATGAAGGATATACCACGGCGCCCATTTGGTGTCAGTGGCCTTGAGCATCATGTCGCGGGCACGCGAATACTCAAACCACTTGGAGCGCGAAGGCAGGTCCATCGGGCTGAGTTTCCATTGCCGCAACGGATCAGTGATTCTCGCCTCAAAGCGGCGTTTCTGTTCCTTATCGCTTACCTCCAGCCAGTACTTGAGCAGGATGATCCCGCCATCCACGATGTACTTTTCCATTTCAGGACACCGATCCAGGAAGCGGCGGTGCTGCTCCTTGTCGCAGAAGCCCATGACGTATTCCACGCCGGCCCGGTTGTACCAACTGCGATCGAAGATGACGATTTCGCCGGCTGCGGGGAAGTGCGCCATATATCGCTGCAGGTACATCTGCGACTTCTCCCGATCCGAGGGCGCGGGTAACGCCACAACGCGGAACACGCGCGGGCTGACACGCTCAGTGATGGCGCGGATGGTACCTCCCTTGCCGGCGCCATCGCGCCCCTCAAAGATCACGATCGCGCGAAGACCCTTGTGCTTGACCCAATCCTGCAGCTCGCACAACTCAGCCTGGAGCTTGCGCAGTTCTTTCTCATACGTTTTGGTCTTCAGTTTCCCGTCTTCGCTCTTAGCTTTCTTCTTCATGGTCTTCATCGCTCCGGTCAATGGTTTGAGAGATGGGTGATTCCAAGTCGAAGGCAGCGCCTTCGACGTCGGCTTGGGGCAGAGTCGCGGATTGCCCGATCGCGGACTGCTTTGGCGGTGCATGTTCAGGCGCATCAGTAGGAGCCGCCGAGTTCGACCGAGACTTGCCACCGGTCGGATGCACATCCGTTCCCGGCCTCGCCAACTTCCTGATCAGCGCGCCGCCGCCGGCGCGACGCAATTTTGATTCTGCTTTGGCAAGAGCCTTCGTCAACTCGGCCAATTCGTCCTTAGACTTCTTGAATTGCTTGCGGGCACGCCGGGCAATTCGTTTGACTTCTCTCTGGCGGCGTTTGGCCTGGCGGGCCTGTTCCCGGATGTCCTTGAGCTCCAGATAGGCGGTCGCCACGCGGATGCGCAGCAACTGCACTTTGCTGACGAGCTCTTTGGAGACACTGTGGGTCTGCATGATGCCGCCAATCAGCATTTGCTAAAGCATTCTCAGGACTGTTTCGCTGCCGCCGGATTCCCACTTGGGGAACTTGAGAGCCAGCAACCGCACAAGCAACTGGACCCTTGCGGGTTGACTAGGGCTGAGTATAGCTGGTGATTCGGGGAAGTGGTAGCATGAATTCTCCACAATACACCGCCCGGCATCGGAACTATCCTCGCGGAAATTCCTCTTGTCACCAATGCGGCACGGTGTAGAATCGCATCACTAGGACAGTTCTCTCGGCCGAAACGGCGTTCGTGCCCACCAGAAAGGAAGCGAGCATGCACAAATCGAGATGCGCCCGTTACTTGGGGAGTCGTCGATACAGCGTCCCGAGGCCTGCCGTTGCATTGATCATCCCGATTCTGATGATCGCCGGATGCGAGCAGAAGCAGGTACAACAGGCCGCGCCACCGGCGCCTCCGAACGTGGTGGTGCAGAAGGCTCAACCCCAAGATGTGACCCCGTTTCAGGTGTTCACCGGATCGTTGGCTGCCAACCAGTACGTGAAGATCCTTCCCCGGGTAAGTGGTTTTGTCCAGACGATCAACTTCAAGCCCGGCAGCATCGTCAAGGTCGGGCAGGTGCTGTTCACCTTGGATCAGAAGCCCTTCCAGGCGCAACTGGACCAGGCGAAGGCCGACCTGGCTGTGAAAATGGCCAACCGCCAGAATGCTCAGGACGAATTGGATCGGCAGGAACGACTGGCGAAGGAGCAGGCAACCAGTGAGAAGGATCTGCTCAGCGCCCGCAATAACCAGCGAGCCGCCATCGCCGCGGTTGACGCCGGAACTGCGGCCGTCGAATCCGCCAAGATCAACCTGGACTACTGCACCATTGCCTCGCCCATTGAGGGCAAGGTGGATGTGAACGCCGTTGAGGTGGGCGACCTGGTCTCACCGGCCGCCGCCAAGCCCCTGACCACCGTGGCTGCCCTGGACCCAATCTATGTGAACTACTCTCTGCCGGAGCAGATCGTCGTGCGTTACCTTCGGAAGGCGGCCAGCGAGGGTCAGAAGGAAATCAGCGTGCCGGCAAAGGTGTCGATCGGCACCGAAGATGACTTCCGCTATGACGCGGTCTTGGATTTCGTTTCCAACACCGTCTCGCAGAGCACGGGCACGATCCCCGTCCGGGCGACGGCAAAGAATGCTGCACTTCAGTTGTACCCTGGGTTGTTCGTGCGGATCAAGATGGACGAGCAGCCGCTGAAGGCTGCAATCGTAGTCCCCGAGGTGGCCGTCAGCCGCGATATCGGCGGCGACTTTGTATGGGTGATCGGTGCTGACAACACCGCCGGGAAACGCTACATCAAGACCGGTCCGGTGGTGGCCGGCGGCAAGGTGGTGGAGTCGGGGCTGAAGCCCGAGGAAACCTTTGTGGTTAAAGGTCTGTTGCGGGTGCGGGACCGCAGCAAGGTAACGCCAACCACCGAATTACCGGCAACCGCGCCCGTGGACAAGTAAGAGCGGATGCCAAGGCAAACCAGGCAGCATATTCTGTAGGTTCGAGGTCCTATGTTTACACGCATATTCATCGAACGGCCGATCCTGTCCACCGTGCTCTCGATCCTGCTGGCGTGTATCGGCGGACTGATGATTCCGCTGATGCCGGTGGAGAAACTGCCAAATATCACGCCGCCGATGGTTCAGGTGACGGCAAACTATCCCGGCGCATCGGCCGATACGATCACCCAGACTGTCATCGTGCCGATCGAGCAGGAGATCAATGGCGTAGACAACATGATCTACGTCTACTCCCGTGCCGGCGGCGACGGCACCTGCGCCATCAAGGTCTCCTTCGAGGTCGGCACCGATCCCGACATGGCGACCGTGAACGTCCAGAACCGCGTGCAGCGCGCCATGGCCAAGTTGCCCGAGGAAGTGCAGCGGCAAGGCCTCATCGTGAAGAAGGCCTCGACGGCCTTCGCCACGATCGTCACCCTGCAGGGCGACAAGGGCCAGTACGACCCGATCTTCCTGTCCAACTTCATGAAGACCCGCGTGAAGGATGAACTGGCCCGTATCCGCGGCGTCGGTGATACCTATCTCGTTGGCGAAATGGCGTTTTCCATGCGGCTCTGGCTCGACCCGGACAAACTGCAGGTGCGCGGTCTGACCACCGATGATCTTGTCAAGGCCATCAAGGAACAGAACGTGCAGGTGGCGGCCGGCCGTATCGGTGCTGCCCCCAGCACGGCAGAGCAACCCTTTACCCTGCAGATCAGCACGCTGGGACGTCTGACGAGTGTGGAGCAGTTTGAGAACGTCATCGTCCGCGCTGAGGCCAATGGCGCGATACTTCGTCTGAAGGATGTCGCCCGCATCGAGATGGGCGCTGAAAGCTATGAAGGGTTCAGCCGCGCCAACGGCAAGCCCTGTTCGATGCTTATCCTGTACCAGGCCCCCGGCGCCAATGCCGTGACGATCGGCAACGAGACACGCCGAATCATGACGGAGCTTTCCAAGAGCTTCCCCACGGGACTGAACTACAAGGTCGTGCTCGATACCTCTGACTTCGTGAAGGTTTCGCTCGAAGAAGTAATGAAGACGCTCTATGAAGCCTTCATCCTGGTGATGATTTGCGTCTTCATCTTCCTCCAGGACTGGCGGGCGACGCTGATTCCGGCATTCGCGATCCCGGTGTCCATCCTGGCGACGTTCTTCGTCATGCAACTGATGGGCTTTACCATTAACACGCTGAGCCTGTTCGGCATGGTGCTGGCGATCGGTATCGTCGTTGACGACGCCGTGATCGTGGTTGAGAACGTGGCTCATCACCTGGCCCATGGCGCCAAGGATGCCAAAGAAGCCACCCTCATGGCGATGAAGGAGATCACCACCCCGGTTATCGGCACCACGCTGGTGTTGATGGCCGTGTTCGTGCCCACCGCCATGCTTCCAGGGATCACCGGGCAACTCTACCGCCAGTTCGCCATCACCATCGCCGTGTCGGTCGGCTTCTCTGCCATCACCGCACTGACCACCTCGCCGGCTCTGGCCGCCATTCTGATGAAAAAACAGCCGGCCCGGCAGAACATCTTCTTCCGTGGCTTCAACAGGGCGTTTGATGTAACAACCGTCGGCTACGTGGGTGTAGTCCGCGCCCTCTCGCGGCGGATCATCTTTGCCCTGGTCGCCCTGGCCGGCGTATTCCTGACGCTGAACTTCCTGTTCAAGGACATCCCCACCGGCTTCATTCCCGATGAGGATGAAGGCTACTTCTTCGCCCATGTGCAGCTTCCGCCGGCCGCTTCGCTTGCCCGCGTTGGTGACGTGCTGACTGAGATGGACAAGAAACTGATCGGCATGGAGGGCGTCGAGGATGTGCTGTCCATGGGCGGCTTCTCGCTGTTGGACAGCGCCAACGTGAATAATGTCGGCAGCTACATCGTTATGCTCAAGCACTGGAAGTATCGCGAGGATGTCAAGACCAGGATCGAGGCGATCATGGCTGAGACCCGCCAGCGGCTCGCGGGCTTCCAGGAGCCGACCTACTTCGTCTTCCGCCCGCCCGCAATCACAGGCCTGGGCAACGCTTCGGGGCTTTCCTACCAGATGCTCGACATGGCCTCGTTGGGTCGTACCGTGATGCAGGATTCCAAGCTGCAGTTGATGGCCGGTGTGCCGGAACAACCGGCATTGGCAGGCATGACCACGACGGACCAGGGCTCCATCCCTTCGCTCTTTGTGGATATCGATCGCGACAAGCTCAAGCAGATGGGGATTCCGCTGAGCACCGTGAACAGCACGTTGCAGGCGAATCTGGCTGCCCAGTACATCAACGATTTCGACATGTTCGATCGTTCCTGGAAGGTGTATACGCTGGCCGAGCCAAACTTCCGTCGCACGGCCGCCGACATCGGCAAGCTGTGGATGACCGGCCCCACGGGCGAGCGCGTTCCCTTGTCCTCAGTGGTGACTGTAAAGGAATCTCTCGCTCCGCTTGCCGTCGAGCGGTTTAATCTCTATCCGACCATCAGTTTCACCGCGATTCCCAAGCCCGGTTTCTCAACTGGCCAGGGCGTTGCGGCATTGGCCTCGATATCCAGTAAGCTGCCTGATGGCATTGGCTACACCTGGACCAACATGACGTATCAGGAGCAGAAGGCCGGCAACCTGGCGATCGTCGTCTTTGCCCTGGCGTTTGGCTTCGTGTACTTGATCATGGCGGCGCTTTACGAGAGCTGGCTGACGCCCATTTCCGTTCTTCTGGCGGTTCCCGCCGGCCAGGCCGGTGCTCTGCTGCTCACTTGGTATCGCGGCTTCGACAACAACATTTACACGCAGGTCGGCCTGGTGATGCTCATCGGCATGGTGGGCAAATCGGCCATCCTGATGGTGGAGTTCTGCGTAGCGGAACGGGCGAAGGGCTTAAGTGTGCTTGATGCCACCGCGGCCGGCGCCAAGCACCGCTTCCGGGCCTTGATCATGACCGAGTTGTGCATGGCACTGGGTGTGCTTCCGCTGGTGCTGGCAAGCGGCGCCGGCGCCAACAGCCGCCAGGCCATTGGTACCATTATCTTCGCGGGCATGATCACCGGTCTGACCTTCGACGTGCTGTTCATCCCGATGCTGTACGCATTGATCGCGCGGCTGTCGAAGCAACCCAAGCCCGTCGCGGCGGCTCAGAACTCGGCCGGCGAATCCGGGATGCATGCTACAACACACTAGGTTTCGCGGTTTTTCAAAGAGGATCGCGGCTATGAAGCGAAAAGTACTGATTGCATCGTGCGTGGCTCTGCTGGCCGGCGGTGGCTGCATCAATCTCAAGGATGCACCCAGCGCCCGCAAGGAATCCAAGGTTCCCGTGCTGCAGACTTGGGCAAAGCAGGCACAGCAGGATGGCGGCAAGGTGCAGGACAACTGGGTCCAGTCATTCAATGACCCGACCCTCGATTCACTCGTCCGCGAAGCCTTGAACAACAACTACGATCTGCAAGTCGCCGCCGGCCGGCGCGATCAGGCCATTGCTATCGCCAAGCGCGTTGGCGCCGATCTGTGGCCCAGTGCTGACGCCCAGGGCGGCGTGTCCTGGGGCGCCGGTACGCAGACCGATCATCACGTCCTCAGTGGCGTCGTCAACTGGGAACTGGATCTCTGGGGCCGTGTCCGCTACCTGACCAAGTCGGCCGAAGCCAATGTCCGCGCCGCCCAGGCCGACCTGGAGTTCGCCCGTCAGTCCATCGCGGCCCAGGTCGCCGAGGCCTACTACCTTGCTGTTGCCAACCGCCTTCGCCTTGATAACTCTCGTGCGTTTCTGACCATGCAGGAGGAGATCGACCGAATCCAGCAAGCCAAGCTCAGGCAGGGCCAGGCCGACAAGTTCGAGTCGGAGCTGAGCAAGTCCGACCTGGCGCGTTTCCGGGCAGATGTGCAGAACTACATGGCCGCCGAGGAACAGACACTTCGTTCCCTCGAAGTGCTGCTGGGGCGCTTTCCCGCCGCCGAGGTGCGCGGCGCTGCCGATCTGCCGCAGATCGATACGCCGATCCCCGCCGGCATCCCGGCCAATCTGCTTTCACGCCGACCTGACATCCGTTCTGCCCAGGAAGCCGTGACTTCCGCCTTCTTCGGCACCGAATCGGTTCGCGCCGAACTGCTGCCCCGCATCGCCCTCACCGCACAGGGCGGCTGGGCATCCGATGCGTTCAACGGAATGCTCAACCAGAACAACCTTGGTTCGTCGATCGGCGCCAACCTTGCTCAACCGCTGTTCGACGCCGGAGCACGCTTTGCCAACATCGAGGCCGCCAAGGCCGTTCAGATGCAGGCGATCGCGCAGTACGGCACTGTTGCCCTCAATGCTTTCAGGGAAGTACAGGATGGCCTGGCCAACATCAACTACTATCGCGAGCAGGCCGCCCAACTCAGGCTCTCAGACGTAAGCGCCCAGGTTGCGCTGCCTCTGGCCGAGACGAAGTACCGCTCGGGCGATCTGACCCTGCTGAACCTTAAGCAGGTCCAGACGCAGACCTACCAGACCAGGGATGCCATGATCGTTTCCGAGTACAGTGTCCTGCAGCAGCGCATCCAATTGCATCGGGCGCTGGGCGGGTCGATTATCGCCCTGCCCACAACGCAGCCCGCAGCACAGCCAACCACTCAACCTGTGGCCGCGACGGCGCAATGAGCCTGCGGGCATCTGGAAGCGTACTGGCGCGGGTATCCGGGTTGCCCGGGCATCGCCGTCGTGTCGAGTATCGCTGGCGTGACCGTGTTCGGCGTGCTCTCTACCCCTATATGCTGCTCGGCGATCCGCTGGATGCTTTCGGGCAGGGCGCCGGTGAAGCCTCAGGACACGGCAGGTGTGGCCGATTCCCGTGTGAAGCTGAATGATGCAAAGATTCTGGAACTGCTGGAGAAGCAGGCGCGGGGGGTTGTAGGGTTATCGGTAAGGGTCGAGGTGGGGCGATAGACGGCGGCAATACCTACCGGGTGGAACGCATCAAGGTCTGGGTTCGATCAGCCGTCGTACTCCGGCTTCCGTGAACCCTTGGAAAACGGGCATCTCGCGGATGACGGCCTCGTATGGTTGGCTCATTTGCATAAGTCCTTTCTCACCGATCTGCGTCTGGCACCACTCGTGCCTCCTCATGTGCGGCGACGCCATCTGGGGCCACCATCTGCACCTGCAACGGCCTGCTTACATCGAGCCGCAGATCACGCTGTGGGAAGGCAATCACAATTCTGTGTTCGGCGAAACTGGTGGCAATCATCTGCCGCAGATCGCTGGAGACCTGGGCAGGGTTGTCCTTCAGCACATCCACCCAGAAGCGTAATTCGAAACTCAGCGTGCTTTCGCCGAATGCTGTGAAGAAAACCTGTGGCTTGGGCACCTTCGCGACCAGGCCGTGCCGTTCGGCGACCTCGCTCAGCACGCGCACCACCAGCCGGGTGTCGGAACCATATGCGACCCCGAGACTGATGGTGAATCGCACACTGTGGCTGGAGTATGTCCAGTTGGTCAGGCGGTTCTCCAGCAGGTCGCTGTTGGGGATCAGCATCTCAGTGTTGTCCCATAACTGCATTACCGACGCCCTCAATCCGATGCTGGTGACGGTCCCGCAATTGCCGCCGATATCCAGCACATCCCCCACCTTGAACGGCTTCTCAAACAGGATGATCACTCCGCTGACCAGGTTCTTCAGGATCGTCTGTGTACCGAAGCCCAGCGCAATTGCCAGAGCACCACCGCCGAACGCGAACGCCGTCAGCGGTATTCTTACCGACACCAGGCTGAACACCAGCAGGCACATCAGAAGCAGCGCCCGCAGCCAGCGCCGGATCAGGTTCGCCTGATTCGCATCGATCTTGAATCGTTTCGCCACCAGGCGTTCGACAAGTCGCGCCAACAGGCCGGTTATCCAGTACCCAATAATCAGGATCAGCAGCACCTGGATGACCTTGCCGATCGTAACACTGCGTTTGCCGGTGATTGCCTGGCCGTCAACTGTGATCGTGTCCTCGGCCGTGAAGAGCTCAAACCCCCACATCCTGCCCGCGAATGCCCCGGCATCCGAGAACAGGTTGCTGAGGCGTTCGGTCAGGGGCAGAGCCGCCGCGATATCACGCATGTCCTCATCCCAGCGCTGGAGCAGGCGATCAAACCGTTCCGCGCTGCGATAGGTACGATGCAGGGAGGTGTTACACTCTTCAAAGCTCTGGAGTCGCTGCCGGATCAGGGGCACCAGTTCAGATGACCGGTCCATGCCGTTGATACGACCTTGCTGTTGATCGATCAGCTTGGCAACGACGTCGTTGCGCTGGCGGTAGTAGTCTTTCCACAACTGCACCCGCTGCGAAAGCTGCGACATGCTCAGACTTGCCTGCAGCAACGTACGGGCGCTGGTCTCAGTGGCCATTGCATATCGCGACTCCCACATCGCGCGCTGGGAGGTGACGATGTCCTGTTCTGTGCGCAGAGCGGCCATGACTATGCCTTGAGTGTTCATCTGCGCGCGCCGCAAGTCGGCCGTCTCGGTGAGCAGTTCCTGGCGGGAACGTCCCGCGGCATCCTGCGGCGGGATCGCCTGCCGGGTTGCCTGGAGGGCCGCCAGAGCGATATCCATCGCAGCACGCGTCTGGCCATACTGCTGCATTGCGGCCGCCATCTCCTCCTGAAGTTGCTGTTGCTCGGAATCCAGCCTGGCCATCACTGTATCGAGATCGGCCTGGGTGAATACGGCTCCAGCGCCGGCGATAACCGACTGACGCTGCAACAGGCCAAGCCGCGAAGCCGCTTCCTCGGCCTGTTTCCGGCCGATCTGAAGGGATACATCCAGTGATGCAATCGAGGCCGCCGTCACACGGCTCTTGATCCGTTCAAAGTCGCGCTGCCATACCAAGGCCGACTTCGTCACCGGGTTCTTGGCTCCTTCGATGCTCTCGTTGAGTTTGCGGATGGCGCCTTCGCTCTGTGCCAGCGCAGGGCGCGCTGCATCGATAAGTTGCTGCAACGACTTCTGGGCCGACTCGGCGCTGCTGATGCGCGTCTGGGCCGCCTGGATCTGCTCGCGAATCGAGTCCTTGAGCAGGATGGAGTATGGCTGCGGCTGTGCAAACCCGGTCCATGCCTGCGCCTCGCGTGCGGCATCGGCCTGGGCCTGTTTGGCCGTCTCCAGGGCCTCATTCTCTGCTGCCTGACCCTCGTACAGTCGAACGAGGCGTTCCAGCGTCACCCGCCGCAGCAAGGCATCGTCTGCGGAGACGCCAGCAGGAACATTGAGTTTGCCTCCGCCGCTGGCCGCCGCCAGATCAGCGCGGGCCTCGGCCAGCCTGATTTCCAGCGAATCGGGCGCCGGACTGGTCGTCGGCGGTGCTGGGGCTACTCGTGCCCCTGCGACGTCTTGGCTTAATCCCGTCACAGCGGTCAGGTTCAGGACGATTCCCAGCAGAACTGAAGTCATGCAGGAGAGTTTTGCCGAATCTGGCAGGTACATGGCACTTAGCTATGCTATACGCCGGAACATCTAGGTGCCACTGCGGGTCGCGGGATTGCCGGCGAAGAGCCGATTGACGTGAAGTGAAGCGGTAGCGGCGGTACAAGGCTAGCGTGCTGTGCCCTAAAGTGCATGGGTGAGTACGAGGATGCCGATGGGTAGGGAACTGCCGAAACCGGGCGGGCATTATCACCACCACATGGTCTTGAGTCAAAAGGCCGCGATCTCATGCCGCGTTTTGCGGCGTCTTCTCTGGCTCTCGCCTTGGCTGGTATCATACCTTCGCAGGACCGCTTCGCGCGAGGCACTTCCGCGCCTGCCCGGATGACTATAATGTACGCGATATGCTTCTGCTCCTGGCGGAGACAACCGCCGACATCAGCCTGGCCTGGAGCACACCATTTGCGCTGCTGCTCGCGAGCATCGCGCTGATGCCATTTGTCGCCAAGCACTGGTGGGAGAAACACTACCCCAAAGTGGCGATCGGCCTGGCCCTGATCCCCGCTTTGTACTACTTCCTCATCCTCCGCGCCCCCGGCCACTGGATTCTGGCCATGGAGGAATACATCAGCTTCATCTTGCTGCTGACCTCCCTGTTCATCATCTCGGGCGGCATCATCATTCGCGTCAACCGCAAAGCCACCCCCCTGGCCAATTGCACCATGCTTGCCATGGGCACGGTTCTGGCCAACATCTTCGGCACCACCGGCGCTTCGATGCTGCTGATCCGCCCGTTTCTCCACATGAACCGCGGGCACCTTAGGCCCTTTCACGTTATCTTCTTCATCTTCACCGTCGCCAACTGCGGCGGCATGCTGACCCCCATCGGTGATCCGCCGCTGTTTCTGGGTTATCTCAATGGCATCCCCTTTCGCTGGACCATCGACCATCTTTGGCCGATCTGGCTGACAGCGAACGGTCTGCTGCTGGCCATCTTCTTCATCATCGACACGATCGCCGCCCGCAATACTGTCCGCACCTACCCCAACGATGCTGGCCCCCAAGTCCATGTTCTGGGAATTCATAATCTGCTGTTCATCGGCCTGGTAGTCTTTGCCGTCTTCCGACCCGGTTTCTTTGAATCCGTGGGACGCCTGCGTGAGATGGGACTCACCGCTGGCCGGCTGTGCGACATGATCTTCTCACGCGAACTGCTCATGGTGGCGGCGACCGGGCTGTCTCTCGCCCTGACCTCCAGAAAAATCCACCAACACAACGAATTCAGCTACGCCCCCATCAAGGAAGTCGCCATCCTGTTTGTGGGCATCTTCTCAACCATGGCACCGACGCTGGGCTATCTTGAGCACAACGCGGATCAACTTCGCATCAAGACGCCCGGCCAGTTCTACTACACCACGGGTGTCCTCTCCTCTCTGCTCGATAATGCCCCTACCTATCTCACCTTCATGAAGGTCCGCCTGGGCGATCTTGATCCCAAGGAGGTGAAGCAGGCTCAGAAGATCGTCAGTGGCATGGCTCACGCCGGCCATCTGCAGATCCCCGAGGGCCTCCCCGATGGGCGAGTGCGCAATGCCGTCGAAGCCACCGTCCAGCACCACCCCGACCTGATTCTTGGCGACATGGTGACACCGGATCAGGTACGAGTGGCATTCCTGGTTGGCAATCCAGGGCTCAACGCATTTATCATCGCCATTTCCGCCGGGGCGGTGCTCTTTGGTGCCTTTACCTACATCGGCAACGGTCCGAACTTTATGGTCAAGAGCATCGCGGACAGCAACGGCTGCCAAACGCCCAGCTTTGTCAGCTACATGCTCCGCTACTCCATTCCCATCCTGCTGCCGATCTATGTACTGATCTGGTGCCTGTTTCTGTAGTACAGGCATGAGTACGATCACGACCGCACGCAAGTACGGCGCTGACTCGGGAGTCTGGCCGGACCTGTTCAACACGCTGCGCAAGTCATGCGAGATTGACTGGGCAGGGCGGTTGCTCCGATTTGTGCTCAGAAAGTGGATCGGGCACAACATTGACGTCAGCGGGAAGCACTATGCGAACCTGGTGACCGACTCCTATTTCGATGCCGTGGCCGGTTCCGGTGCCGGTGGGGAGGCAGGGGAGGTGCGCCAGGCGGAGCGCGCCGAGGCGGAATCAGGCGAAAGTGGCAAGAACGCTGAACCAACCATATGCGGAATTCCCGAGGATTCCAGCCAATTCCAGACTGTGGAAGTGGGAGCAGAGGGATTCGAACCCCCAACCAAGGGATTATGAGTCCCCTGCTCTAACCGTTGAGCTATGCTCCCGGGCGGCCGGGCCGTTGGGGCGGCCGCGTTGGCAGGGCATTGAACGATGAGGGGGACGGGATGTCAACGATGCTTCGGGGCTTGCCAATGGGGGGCGAGCGTTTACATTGTCTCGGCTTGACTCAATTACTGATGGAATAGAGACATGAAGATCAGCCTTGAATGGTTAGGTGAGTATCTCCCCGGAGCGACCGACGCGCAGGCGGCGGCCGAGGCTTTGACCCATGGCGGATTGCCGGTAGAGGTCATTGAGAGATTTGGCGATGACACCGTGTTTGATGTCGAGGTGACCAGCAACCGGAGCGATTGCCTGTCTTATACAGGAGTTGCGCGCGAACTGGGGGCGCTGCTGAATCGGGCGACGCAGGCGCCCCCGGTGAATGTAATAGAATCGGCAAGGCCATGCGCGGCGGCGACGAAGGTGCAGATTGAGGCGCTGGATCTCTGTCCGCATTACACGGCACGGGTGGTCAAGGGTGTGAAGATCGGCCCGAGCCCGGCGTGGATGCAGCGCCGGCTGGCGGCGATGGGGCTTCGGCCGATCAATAACATCGTCGATGTGACCAACTATGTCATGTTCGAGATGGGACAGCCTCTGCACGCGTTTGACTATGACATGCTGCAGGAAGAGCGGATCGTGGTTCGGCGCGCCAACGCGGGAGAGAGCATTGTGAGCATTGACGGACATGAGCGGAAGCTTAGTCCCGATATGCTGGTGATTGCCGATGCCAGGCGGCCGGTGGCGCTGGCGGGAGTGATGGGTGGCAAGGATACGGAGGTCTCGGAGAAGACGGTGAATGTGCTGTTGGAGTCGGCGCGATTCGATCCGCTGTCGATTCGCAAGACGGCGCGAGCTCTTGCGATGAAGAGCGATAGCTCCTATCGGTTTGAGCGGCGGATCGATCCAACACTGCCGCTGCGGGCGAGCTTGCGGGCGGCGCAGTTGATCCTGGAGACGGCCGGCGGCGAACTGCTGGCAGGCGTGGTGGAAGCTGGGGCGGAGGGCTATGCGGCGAAGAAGCTGACGGTGCGGCTGGCGCGGATGAAGGCACTGCTGGGGATCGATTTGCCGGTGGATGAGGTGATGGAGGCGTATCGGCGGCTGCAGTTTGCACCGGTGCTCAAGGGTGAGGTGATCGAGTGTACGGTGCCCAGCGCGCGGCTGGATATCAATATCGAGCCGGACCTGATTGAAGAGGCGATCCGGGTGATCGGGTATGGGCGGGTGCCGGTGCGCGAGGAGATTTCGATTCGAGTAACGCCGCCCGAGTCGGATGCCAAGGCGATTGAGCTGATGCGGCGGGCGCTGATCGCGGCGGGGTATTTTGAATCGATCACATTTACGTGGACGAGTGATAATCTGGTGGAGCCGTTCCGGCCCGCCGAGGCGGCATCGCTGCTGCGGGCGGATGTGCGGATCCGCAAGGCCGATGCGCATCTGCGGCCGAGCATTCTTCCAGGGCTGCTGGAATCGCTGTTCCGCAACCAAAGCGTGGGCAATGGGCAGGTGAAGCTGTTCGAGATGGGCTCGACCTTCTGGTATGACGGAGCGGGCAATGTAGTGGAGAAACGCCGCCTGGCGCTGGTTGGCAGCGAAGATGAGCATGAGGTGCGCGGGGCGGTCGAACAACTGTTGGCGAAGTTGGACGGCAGGCGGGCAATAAGCGTGGAGCCGCGTGATTCGGCCGGGTTTGGGCAAGGAGTGGCGGGCGTGGTGTTATGGGGCGGGAAGAGTGTGGGACGGATCGGGCGTGTCGCAAAGAACGTTTGCGATACGCTGTCGCTGCGAACGCGGCCGTTCGCGGCGGAATTAGAACTGACGATGCTGGTGAACGAGTGTCAGCATGTGCCGCAGCTTGTGCATCTGCCGAAGTTCCCGGCGGTGCGGCGCGACGTGTCGCTGATCGTGGGGGACAATGTCCGTTATGAGCAGATAGAAAAGGTGGTGACGGAGCAGAAGCCGTTGGACCTCGAGGCGACCGAATACGTGACGACGTATCGCGGCAAGCCGCTGGAAAAAGATCTCAAGAGCGTGACGATCACGCTGGTGTTCCGTTCGCCGACGACGACACTCACGGCCGAGGGTGTGGAGGCGTCCGTGCAGAAAGTGGTCGAGGCGGCGAAAACCCAGCTTGGGGCGACGTTGCGAGTGTAGGTGCAAAGATGCTTCAAGATGGCGACAGGGGCGTTATTGTCCAGCGAGACAAGCAGACCTACGCGGTTGCGCCGCACTTGGTGTGTGGGGTGGCCGACCCGGCAACGCTGAGGCGGATTGCAGATGTGGCGGAGCGGCATGAGTTGACGATCAAAGTGACCAGCGAACAGCGGATCGCGTTGATCGGAGTGACCGCGGAGAAGGTTGACCAGATCTGGCAGGAATTGGGGATGACGCCGGGATGTGTTGTGGGGAGCGTCGTACGCAGTGTGAAGGCGTGCCCGGGAATGGATTTCTGCAAGCGCGGGCAGCAGAGCAGCTTGACGATGGGGAGGATTCTGGATGAGCGGTATCATGGCATGGCGCTGCCGGGGAAGATGAAGTTTGCGGTCAGCGGCTGCACGTTCCAGTGCGGGGAGACAAACTTTCGTGATATCGGCCTGGTCGGCCGACCGAAGGGTTGGACGATTCTCATCGGCGGCAACGGTGGCGGGAAGCCGCGGATCGGGCAGCAGTTGGTGGAGAATGTAAGTGATGAGAATACGATCGAGATTGTCGATCGGCTGGTGGAGATGTTCAAAAAAAACGCAAAGAAGCACGATCGGATGGGGAGGCTGATCGAGCGGCATGGTTTGGATGCGATTCGGGCGGCGGTGGGGATAACGGCCGAGGGTGCGATCTTGTCGCGGGGCGACCTGATGCTGAAGGTAATGACCAATGCCCAGCTCCCAATGACCAATCCATGACCAAGGACCAATGACCAACGCCGGCCGCGTAATTGGACATTGGTACTTGTTGGCTGGTCATTCCGGCTCCGCCGGCACTACCACTGCGCTTCCTCAAACGGCGTGAGACCAGCCTTGGGTTTGGGCTTGGGAAGCATGTTAAGCATGGACTTGGCGATGTTGCCTTCAGATGCGCCGCCGACGCGGATGTTGAGGGCGGAGGCCTTGAGAAGGGCCAGTTCGGAGCCGTGGGGTTCACGTTTGGCAGTGGCGAGTTCGAGGAACTTCGCCTTGGTCAGCAACAGGGGGGTGACAATCTGGGCGAAGCGATTCGGTTCAACGATACCCACGGGATTACCGCCTTCATCGAGCTCGACCATGCCATTGCGCACGGGGTACGAAAGGGCGGTAGCGGGGGCTTTGCCGCTGGCCAGCGACATCAGGGCTTCGAGGTCGGTGTAGGGAACAATGCAGCGAGCGGCATCGTGGACCAGAACGTGCGTGGCTTCGGCGGCGAGTTTCTGGGCGGCGACGGCGATCTGCTCGCCGAACTTCGGGGCAGCGGCAGCGACTTTGACGCCAGCAAATCCGAGATGGGCACCATGCTTCTTCTTCACATCCTCCAGCAATTCTGTGGGAATGATAAGCTGAATCTGCTTGATCTCATCGCGGTTGAGGAAGAGCTCGACGGTGCGCAGGAGAGTTTCGCGGCCGTCGATCTTGGCCAGTGAAGCGGATGCCTCAGCGCCGGGGGTGAAGGGCGGCGCGGTGACGATGACTACTGCGAATACGGGCATTTGAGCGAACTCCCTTAGCTTAGAGTCTGTTTCCAATCTGTATCGTTGAGCGGTTGGGAAGTGTCAAGGGGGGCGATCTGGCGGAGGGCTTCGTAGAGGCCGATGCCGGCGGCGGTGGAGAGATGCAGGCAGCGTTCGTCTTCGGCTTGCGGGATGCGGACGCAGCGGTCGGGATAGCGATCCAGAAGGCTCGGGTCGAGGCCGGAGGTCTCGGAGCCGAAGCAGAGGCAGGCGTTGGATTCATAGCTGACTTGCCAATGTACGCGGGTGCCCTTGGTCGTAAAGAGCCAGAGCGGTCGGGCGCCCATCGTGGCGAGGAACTGGGCAGTGTCGTCGTGCACAGTCAGGTTCAGACGCGGCCAGTAATCCATGGCGCTGCGGAGCAGACTCTTGTCGTTCAGGATGAAACCAAGCGGGCGGACGAGATGCAACGGCGTGCCGGTGGCTACGCAAAGCCGGCCGACGTTGCCGGTGTTGGGCGCGATCTGCGGCTGCAGGAGGGCGATGGCGAGGTTGTGCCTGGCTAGGGTGCCGACGGGCATCGGGGCGAGGGCTCCAAAGGGCACCTAGCGGACCACTCCACGGATCATTACACGCGGGGTCGGCGTGGCGGAGGGTTTGTTGCTGCCGGGTTTGGCGAATTGTTTGAGGATGGAGTCAATGCGCTCCTGAGCTTCGGGAGGTTGGTCCGTCCGCATCTGCTTGAGGATGGGCGCGATGGCATCGCCCATGGAAGTAAGCTGCACCTCGGCACGTTCACGCTGTTTCCAGTCGTCAGCATTTAGTTCCCCAACGAGGCGCTTGACCTGCTCCATCGCGGTAGCCGAGGGCTGGGGTGCGAGGCATTGATACATCTCAATGGCGCCGGCCGGCACGCGGGCGGCGGCTCCGCCGGCGAGGGTGCATTCAAGGTAAGGTTGTGCCAGGCGGCCGCTGATGACCGAATCATCCCAGAGGGCAAACTGCAGATCTTCGGGCGTGTCCTTCACGCGCGAGATTCGCTTTACCTCGGGGCCATTGATGGTGACGCTGGCATAGGTGGTGGCGACGACGATCTTTGGGGCCAGCGTGACAACCAGAACATCGTCGCCGGTCAGGCGGAGAGTGGCGGCGGGTTCGGCGACATCATCCGGATCGGGGGCGAAGGCCAGGCGACGAATGCTGGCCGAGGGAAGGCTGACCTTCGGGCCACGCGTGAGGCTTACATCCAGGGCATCGGACAAGAGCAGTCCGCTGAACCGGCTGCCGTCGGTGAGGCTAATGATGTGCACGGGGCTTTGCTCGGGCTGGAGATCGAGCATGGCGATAGTGGCTGGTGCAATATCCAGCGTGCCGAAGCGAGTAGCGAAGCGCAGTGGCTGCTGGGGAAGATTCACGGCGAGTCGATCGCCGGTCCGGAGGTGGATCATCGGCAACAGCTTGCGGGGCTCGCCTTCGGCGGGCAGGGCAGAACGGCGGCCGACGCGCGAGATCTGTGAGATTGGCAGCGAAAGCTTCTGGCCGCTGGAGGTCTGCAGGTCCAGAGCGCCCAGGGTGAGCTTACCGCCGATCATCTCGCCATCGGTTGTAACCAGCAGTTGTCGTGGCTGCGGCCCGGTAGTGACGATCAGGCCGGCGACCTGGTCACCGGGGATCTGCAGTTTGCCGAAGGCGGTGTCCATGTCCCATTGAGCGACCAGCAGGTCGCCGCGAAGTTGATCGGAGCTGTTGAGTTCCACGACATCGGTCGTGGTGCCGCGAAGAAGCTCGATATCATCGAGTTGGCTGGTGGCCACGGGGTAGTTGGCGAGGATGCGGCGGATCTCGGGCGGAAGATTTGCGATGGTGCGCGGCTCGCGAAGCTGGCTGGCGATCTTGTCAGCCTGGTCGGCGCTGGCGGCAAACTGGTGAAAATGCACAATCGCACGTTCTTTGCCGGCAGGGATCTTCATCTCGAATATGGCCTGTACCTGGTTGTTATTGGGGGGGGCGTTGATGGTTGGTGTGATCTTGGAATTACGGCCGGCAAAGCTGCTTACCAGATTACGGTTCTGACTGTCGGTGATGACCATGGCAAGCGGCCGTTCCGCTTTCTTTGGATCGCTGATCGTGCGGGTCGCTTGTACACCGAAGTTGATGTTGAAACTGATGGTGATGCTGGCGGTGAGCTCTTCACTGCGGGGATTGCGGATGATGTCGGTAATGCGCATGGTGCCATCGTCGAGTTGGAAGATTCGGCGAGTGACGGAAAGCTGACCAGCGCGGAGGTTCTCCAGGATGACCTCGCCGGTGCTTTCGAGCGTGGCTGTCTGCGCGTTTGACTGGATCGACTGACCATTCACGATCAGAGAAGCGGCATCGCCGCAGAATGGCATGTTTCCCTGCTGCACGATCCTGCCGCCATTGAAGAGCATCCAGTTATTGCCCGATGGGTCGCCCTGGGGGAACCGGTAGGGCAAATTGGCGGTCGTACGGCGACCATCGCCGCCCGCGGCGGCAGCGCCCAGAGCGATGGTTGTGCTCAGCAGCAGAGCAGGAAGCAGTCCCCAGAACCGATTGAGCTTCATGTCGTCTCCTTGGACTGTCATACGTTAACCTAAGCTTTTCCCCGGGTATAGGTCTGCCCATCGACGCGTCGGATCAGACCCTTCAGGCTCAGCATTGTCAGCTCGCGCAGGACAATGTGGACAGGCAATCCGCTGCGCTCCACCACGAGATCGACACTGGTGGCATCTTCGATGGCCGTGAAGATCTGCGATTGCTCGGCCGAGAGTTGGTTGAGTGCGGCGGATGGCTTGGGCCCAGCAGCAGGCTCGGCGATTGCGGCGGCTGCCGTAGTCGGCGCAGGAGCAGAGGGCGCGGGATCGAAAAGGCCCTGGTTCTGCAATTCCTGCGGGACGGGTGGGAGGGATTCGACGATGTCCTGAATCATGGTGACCAGAGTAGCGCCTTCGCGGATGAGTTGATGAGGGCCGGAGGAAAGTTTGTTATCCACTCGACCGGGCAGGGCGAAGACCGGGCGGTTTTGCTCGCAGGCGGTATGGGCGGTGATCAGGGCGCCGGAGCGTTCGGCGGCTTCGATGACGAAGATGCCGCGCGAGAGGCCGCTGACGATGCGGTTGCGGCGGGGGAAGTTCTCGGCCAGAGGCTGGGTGCCCAGCGGGTATTCGCTGATCACCGCGCCGCGCTGGACGATCTGATCGAAGAGGGCGGTGTTTTCGGGGGGATAGACGAGGTCGACACCGCAGCCGAGGATGGAGATGGTCCGGCCGGCGGGGTGGGAGAGGGCGCCATGGTGAGCGGCCGAATCAATGCCGCGAGCGCCGCCGCTGATGATGGTGAAGCCGATGCCTGCAAGCGACGCGGCGAAGCGCTGGGCTTGTTCGCGGCCGTAGAAGCTGCAGCCACGGCTGCCCACGATGGCCAGGGCGTTCATGTCGCGCGGTTCGAGGGTGCCGCGGACAAAGAGGACGGGCGGCGGATCGTGGATGGTCTTGAGCAGAGCGGGATAGAGATCATCGTCGAGGCAGATGATCTGTGCGCCCAGAGCTTCGCAGCGTTGAAGCTGGTCGGGCACCTGGGTGGCAGCGGATTGCATGCCAGCGCGGATCTGGTCAGCGCGTGAGGTGCCGACGCCTTCGATGCTACGCAGCGTCGACAGCGATGCAGTGCAGGCGGCTTCGGCCGAGCCGGCGGCGTCGATCAGCCGCTTGAGGGTGATGGGCCCGATCCCATCGGCCAGTGCCAGTTGCAGCCAGTGCTCCTTCCCCATAGCCAGTTTTCTCCTATCGGCGTAGAGATTCGATTGCCTCGATCACTTTCTCCGTTGCTACATTATCTCGGATGACCGCGTTCCCGATCCGATTGGGCAAGACAAAACGGATGCGGCCATCGGAGACTTTCTTATCAAAGGTCATTGCCTTTACGCACTCGGCCGCATCGAGCGTCAGTTGGCCGGTGGGCAGGCCGGCGGCGGCGATGGTGCGGTTGATGGCGACCATGCTGGCGGAATCGAGCAGGTTCAGGTCGCGAGCCAGGCGCGAGGCGGCAACCATGCCCAGGGCCACGGCTTCACCGTGTGAATAGGCGAAGTTGGAGACCTTCTCAAATGCGTGGGCGAAGGTGTGGCCAAAGTTCAGGTGGGCGCGCTCACCTTTCTCCAGCGGGTCGGCTTCGACGACGCGGGCCTTTATAGCAACATTGTGGGCGACAAGTTCCGTGAGCGTGGGAACATCACGCTTGCGAGCCTGGGCGAGGATGGCGGGAAGGCCGGCAAAATGCGTGGCATCGCGGATGATGTCGTGCTTGATGCATTCAGCCAGGCCGCCGATCAGTTCGCGCTCGGGGAGGGTCAGCAGCGTCTCCGGGTCGATCAGGACGGCGATGGGCTGATGGAAGGCGCCGATGAGGTTCTTGCCGCAGGGGTGGTCGATGCCGGTCTTGCCGCCGACGGAGGCATCGACCATGGCCAGCAGAGTGGTGGGGATCTGAATGAACGGGACGCCGCGGAGGATGGTAGCGGCCGCGAAACCGGTCATGTCGCCGATCACGCCGCCACCCAGGGCGATCAGGGGCGTCTTGCGGTCGATGCCGGCCGGGAGGAAAGCGTCGTAGATGCGGGCGATGGTGGACAGAGTTTTGTGCTCTTCTCCGGCGGGGAGGACGCAGGTGATGGCTTCGAGGCCGGGCGCGGATAGCGAGGCTTGGAGTGTGGCCAGGTGATGCTGCTGCAGGTTTGTGTCGGTGACGATGCAGCACTTGCGGCTCTTGGTGACGGAGGTGACAGAGGCGGAGAGGTCGCGAAGCAAGCCAGGGCGGATGGTGGCCTTGTAGGGTGCCGGCGGAATGTTAACGCGTATGGTGGTCGAAGCAGCCATTGCGGCAGATTGTAAAGAGGGGAAGGGGAATGACCAATGGCGAGGCACGAGCCAACAGAGAGGGAGGCGGAGTAAAAAGGTGCCAGGTGTGGATAAGTGACAGGTGCGCAGGTTCTCGGGAGGAGGGGGTGGGGTGCGGCAAGTGCTGTGGCAGCAATTGGTTAGGTTGGAGTTGGGGGAGGAGGTGCGCAGGTTCGACGCGATTGTGGATAACTCGAAATGTGAGGTAGATAGCATTGGCCGGGACCTTACGCGGAGTCTGCAAAGGGCGCTGAGGCGGAGAAGGGAGGTAGCCACAGATAAACACTGATGAACACTGATCTTAAGGCGAAGAGGCGCGCTCGTGTGCGCATGCTTGAGGGTATTGCCTACTGGCCCGGTAGGAGTAGTCGTATTCGGTTGTCAAATAGTTCCCATGGGACGATTACGTCCCGCCCTGAGAGCATGAGAGTCCTGGCGACTTTCAGAGCAGAGCATGAAAGTCCTAGCGACTTTCAGAGCAGCGGGAGGCGGCTTGGTACGAAGACAAGCTAAAGCTTGAACAACAAACGCAAGCTGAAGCTTGAACTACGAACGAAAAACAGCTCCTCTACTATATGGGGTGGTTGGGAGGGTTTTTGTGCGGAAAGGGCGGAAAAAGCGGGGGTGAAGAAAATGTCCACTTTTCTTGGCGGCAAGAAGATGGAATACAGGCACGTAGTCACCCCCAGACCTCCGCGGCCGAAGGCGGTCCCAAGCCGCCGCGGGACGCGGCTTAAGCTTGGATGCGGCGGCCGCGGCGAGGGTGCGGACCGATGCGGCTGCGTCGGCAAGGCGAAGGCGTAACCGCCGGGGCCGAGGCGGGCCCGACGCAGGCCCACCGCGAAGGCGGGGAGCGGAGCGGCGAGCAGGCGTAAAGGCATCCTAAACTGGAAGAAACGGAGACCGTGGAGAAGAGTGGACGGGCAGCGGAGTTTTGCTTTGGGCATGGCGGATGGGTGATGAAATGCGTGGAAGAAGCTTGGGGATCGACTCCAGGCAAGGCGACAACTGTCCCTGACCCATTTGAATTTTCGGACGGGAGACGCCGATTTGTGTTCACGATTCTTTGCGGCGCGGGATAGGGGCGGTAGAGTGCCCGATGATTGGAGTGTGGCTATGATGCGGACTATGTGGCTGGGTGCCTGGATGGCTTGCGTTGTTGTGTTGGCGGGCGAATGTGGCAATGCCGCAGTACAAGCGGCCTTGCCGGATTTCTTTAAGTTGTGCGAGACGGGAACGGAGCAGCAGGTGCGTCAAGCGATCACGGCTGGGGCAAAGGTCAACGCGAAGACTCCGGATGGCTGGACGCCGCTGATGACTGCGGCTTGGAAGAATCCCAACCCGGACGTGATCGTGGCCCTGGTGAAGGCCGGGGCGGAGGTCAACACCAAGGAGCCGCAGGGTGGCCTGACGCCGCTAATGGTTGCTGCCAGGGATAATCCTAAAACCGAGGTGATCGCGGTCTTGTTGAAGGCCGGGGCAAATGTCAACGCGAAAGACGAGCATGGTGTGACGCCGCTGATGATTGCGGCCATGATAAATCCCCATCCCGAGATCATCACGGCCCTGTCGAAGGCCGGGGGAGATGTGAATGAGAAGGACAAGAATGGTATGGCCCCGCTAATGTTCGCGGCCTGGAAGAATCCCAATCCCGAAGTGATCACGGCCCTGGTTAGAGCCGGCGCCAAGGTCAACGCGAGAAACCAGGAGGGCTCTACGCCGTTAATGCTCGCAGCCGAGAAGTCCAGCCCTGAGGTGATTGCGGCACTGGTAAAGGCAGGAGGGGGTGTCGATGCGAAGGGAAGGCATGGCTGGAAGCCGTTGATGGTGGCAGCACGGGAGAACCCCAATCCCGAGGCGATTGCGGCACTGGTGAAGGCCGGAGGGGATGTCAACGCGAAGGACGAGAACAACTGTACGCCGCTGATGTATGCGGCCTGGCAGAATCCCAATCCCGAAATGATCGCGGCATTGGTGAAAGCCGGAGCGAATGTCAGTGCGAAGGACGTGAAAGGTGAGACGCCGCTGATGATCGCGGCGGCGTTTAGCTCCAACCCAGAGGTAATCGCGGCTCTGGTCAAGGCTGGGGGGGAGATCAACGCGAAGAACAAGGAGGGCTTGACACCGCTGATGATCGCGGCCAGGGACAGCGCCAAACCAGAGATAATCGCGGCGTTGGTGAAGGCAGGAGGAGATGTCAATGCGAAGGACAAGAACGGTTGGACGCTGTTGATGTTCGCAGCACGGGAGAATCCCAATCCCGACATGATCGCCGCCCTGGTGAAGGTCGGCGGGGATGTAAACTGGAAGGACAAGAATGGCTGTACGCCGCTGATGTACGCCGCTGTGATGAATCGCAATCCCGAGGTGATCGCGGCATTGGTGAGGGGCGGGGGGAATGTCAATGCGAAGGATAGTAGGGGCACGTCGGTCCTAGACTTCGGGCGGGCGAACAAGGACCCCAAAGTTCTGACGGAATTGATCAAGGCGGGGGCAAAGTAGGCATGGGAAGGTTTATGATAACGTTAGCTTCAGTACCCTCATTGGGAGCAATGATGAGTTGGAAGAGTCTTGTGTGGTCTGGTCTGTTGGCGATGATGTTGGTGATGGCTTGCGGTTGCGCCGGCCCAGCGTCTCCGCCGGATTTGTTCAGGTTGTGCAAGACGGGAACGGAGCAGCAGGTGCGTCAGGCAATTGCGGCTGGGGCAAAGGTCGATGCGAAGGCCCCGGACGATGCAACGCCGCTGATGATCGCGGCCAGGGACAACCCCAAGTCCGAGGTGATTGTGGCTTTGGTGAAGGCCGGGGCGGATGTCAACGCAAAGAACAAGGATGGACTAACGCCGCTGATAATGGCGGCCGCTCGGAGCCCCAATCCTGAGGTAATCGCGGCTCTGCTGAAGGCTGGGGCGGATATCCGCGCAGTTGACTACGATGGTAACACGCCAATGATGGCCGCAGCCGTGAGTAATCCCCATCTCGACGTGATCGCGGCCCTGTTGAACGCCCGCGGGGATGTCAACGCGAAGAACAATGGTGGCTGGACGCCGTTGATGTTCGCGGCTGAGTTGAATCCCAGACCCGAGGTGATTGCGGCCTTGGTCAAGGCCGGGGCGGGTGTCAATGCAAGGGACAATAGCGGCAGGTCGGTTCTGGACTTTGCCCGCAAGAACAAGAACCCCAGAGTTCTGGCGGAATTGATCAAGGCGGGGGCAAAGTAGGGCAAAGGCACACCTTCTCCGTGCACCACAGAACATGCGAAGATTCCTCGGCGGTCAGCGCCAGGCCTGGGCGAGGAGTTGGTGCGTCTTTTCGACCATCAGCCAGCCTGCTTCGGGGATGAGCCGGGTGTAGGTGGTCGGCATCGCGCCGTAGCCGCCGTGGCGGATTGCTTCGGGCGTTGGGACGTAGCCCACCCAGTCATCCGTCAATTCGCTGACAAGGGTGACGCGTGCCGGCGATTTCTCTTTGATGGCGAGCCCGAATGCACAGAAGAGTTCGCCCGGGTTGAAACAGATCGCCGCATCGCCGAGGCGCAACACGCTTACCGGACAGGCGACCGGGCTCTCCTCTCGCAGCATGCGCGGCCAGTCCTCTTGGCTCTGCTTGATGAGGTCATGGAAGGGCGCGATAGGGCTCTTGGGGTCGTCGAGGTCGAGGTCCATGGTCCACGGGCGGATGGGGATCTTCAGGGCGGCCGGTTCGTGGCGCAAGACCGGGTCGGTCATCGGTGAGATCCGCTGCGAGATCACCTTGAGGATCTCGCTGGCGAGGTAAATACCGGAACGCTGCAGGCCTGACTCATTGCGCCATGGCTGCAGGTTCTTCGGGTTGTCCAACATGATGCTGGGCGCTGTGTCGCCGGCCGTGCCGGTGAGGTAGACGACGCCGAGGTGCTGGCCGAGGGCAGCACGCAAGACGCGACGAAGTTCGCCCGGCAGGTCGGCGCTATAGAACGATTCGCCCTCAATGCAATTGGGGTGGGTGGAGAATGAACTGAGGACGGCTTTGACCGGACCGCCGGAGGGCTTGCGCGCGAAGATCACGCCGACGTCGCCATCGCGCGGACCCTCAACGCCGACGAAGTCCTCTTTCCAACTGCCCCAGTACATGTGGCACGAGCCGTCGCGCCGCATGCCGCGGCGATTCCAGCCCATGTGCTGGAGGTAACCGCGGCCGGCAAAGAGCTCGACGGTCTCAATGTCGGCGATGGCACGACGAACGGCCGCCGCGGTTGCGGTCTGGAGGCGTTGGAGAAAGTCGGGATCGGGATTGTCGTCGATCAGGCGTGTGGTGCAGGGGGCAAGATGCGTGTGGGTCGCGGCGACGTGGACGTTGGCCGGGTCGATATCGGTGGCGCAGGCCTGCCGGAGGCGGTCGGCGACCTTGGCGGGCAGGAGACAAACGTCAATCGAGACAACGGCTACACGTTCACGGCCGTCGTCGAACACCACCGCGTTCACGGTCAACGGATCCCTGGCATGGGTTGCGATGCGCTGATTCATCTGGCCGAGGAGCGGCAGAAGTCTTGTCGGCGTGATGTCTTCCCAGGCAGTGCCAAGTTTCATGGGTGACCTCTTAAGTGTGTTGCGGCCGAAATACACTCGCTTCTGTTGGCCAGAAACGGGCCGGATGCAAGGAGCATCGACGAAAGCTGGGTCCGTAGACCCTTTGAGCCGATGCGACGCCACAGACGGCCCGTTTCCGGCCAACCCTTCGGGCGGGGGCCATTGCCCCGCATGCTTTGTCGCTCCTCCTCACGGGTTCACCAACCCTGTTCGTCGTCGCTTCGCGCCTGCGGGGCAATGGCCCTCCGCAGAAGCGAGCGTATTTCGGCCGCAGCACACTAGTCCATCGGCACCTGGTCGAGGTTTTCGTAGACTTTGCTAATGGCTCTGATGATGCCGTTCACCTGCTTTGGGCCGTTGGGCGGCCGGTGGGTGTTCACGCTTAGCCAGATGCAGGAATCCGCGCAGGCACGGGCGACGGGGTACTGCTTGAGATCATAGCTGATGCCTTTGCGCGAGTGATTGTCGCTCCACGGCGAACCTTTGCCGTAGGCATTTTTCGCCTGAAAGACGGTGTGTTCAGGAAGAACCCAGCGCGCAGCCATGCATGGCAGGCGCTCGGCTTCCAGTGCCTTGACGATGCCATCGGTAAGCTGACGCAGCGTGACACCGCGTTGCTCGGCGGCGGCATTGTCGGTGCGAATCACGAACGCGTAACCGTTCGTCGGGCGCACATTCGATGTGAACGGGCGGATCAGATGGGGCACATCTTTCAGGCCATCGTGCAGGCGTTGCCAGTTCTCGCGAGCCTGCCTGTTGGTGGCATCCAAACGGCGCAACTGTGCCCGGGTAAATGCCGCGGGCAAGTCTGAGGTGCGGTACATCCAGCCCATGCCGTACGCATGGTACTCCCTGCCGGAATTGGGCGGGCGCATTTCACTGAAGGCAATGAGAACTTTGCCGCGCTCGAATTTCGCCTTGTCGTTACTGACGAAAAAGCCGCCTTCGCCGCCGCAGAGGTTCTTGTTCTGGTTTAGACTGAACGCGGCAACATCGCCGATGGTCCCGACCTTTGCGCCCTTGTATGCTGCGCCATGTGCCTGACAGGCATCTTCGATGACTGCGAGCTTGTGGCGGCGCGCGATCTTCATGATCGGATCCATGTCGCACGCCACACCCCAATAATGGACCACGAGAATAGCCCTGGTCTTTGGCGTGATAGCGGCTTCGATCCTGGCGGGGTCAATGTGCATCGAATCCCATTCAACATCCACGAAAACGGGAATGGCTTTTTGATGCAGGATGCAGGTGGCGCTACTCGTCCACGACAGAGCGGTGGTGATCACCTCATCGCCGGCGCCGATGCCGCAGGCCGCGAGACACATGTGCAGCGCGGCCGTGCCGGAGTTGGTCGCGTTGCAGAAGCGGTTTCCGTTCCACCTGGCGAACTCCTGTTCCAGCGCTAGGCAATTCGGGCCGTAGGCGTGCCTGGCTTGCCGGAGCGATGCGAGAACCATCTGCTCATCGAGTTTTGAGATGGGGGGCCATGGTTTGAAGGAGATGTTCCTGGGGACAACTGGCGTGCCGCCGTTGATGGCGAGCTTGGGAGACCGCATATCATTCTCCTTGGGGTGATTAGCGCGGAAGGCTAACAAGCCGTGGTGCCTGACGCAAGAATGGCCTCACGCTCCCCCCCACTCAAGGCCGAATCAATGCGAGTGGTGGTTTCGTTGGTGGGACGATGCTTTCCGGACTCCAGCCGGCTGATCTGCTCGGCTCGCAGCCCTGATTTCTTCGCCAATCCACGTTGTGTCCATCCGGCTCGGATGCGACGGGTGACGATTTCGCGGGCGTTGACCCACCTGAGCCGCAATCAAGGATGCCCGGATGTCGGCTTTTGGCGGTCAGCGTTTTGCCGTTTCCAGTCGGCGAGGCTGATGGTTCGGACATTCCGATCCGCTTCATGTTTCCGAATGTAATCAGCGAACTTTTGTGACGTTCCGCCACTTTCCTGCCACATCTGCCGTCGAACGGCATGTATTTCGGCGATGATCGGGTCTTTTGTCATGGTTCTACCTCAAACCAATCGGGCGTAACAATCATAGGCATGAATCGATTGTGCTCTGCATTGTACATGGCGATGCGTTTGGCGGAGTTCGCGTTGGCAATGTGAGCACAGTTCCAAGTTACCAGATAGTCCAGTTCAAAGACCACGGCACAGGCAATATGGTACAGATCGGCCTCCGCCTGCTCAGACACTTCCAGCATTTGCTGGTACTCCAACGCGAGACTGGCTACAGCCTGATCAGCGCCGAGTACCGGCAAGCCCGCAATGACCGCCAAACGTTTGGCAACGGCATCTTTGTCGCCGCGCGATATCTCCTCGATCACAACGCTGGAAATCACCAGATCATAGTTACCTCTGGCGAGAGCCCACCACTCGCGCGTGAGTTCCTGATGTGCGGCGACAACCAAATCCCGACTTGGGCGGGATGTCAGATAGCTGATCACGCTCGTTTCGACGTATACCGTGGGTCTCATCGGGGAAGATTGTACCACAGTTGGGCAGGCATAAGGTCATGAATCATTGGTGCGAAGCACGCGGGTTGGGGAGGGGCGATTACGCCAATGACCCTGAGGTCAAGCGCCCTCGGCGATCTCCTCCAACGTCTCATCGGTGCACTGTGGATCGACCGTGCGGCAGGCGGTGGAGAGGGCGTCGGAGAGGGTCTTGAGGGCAGCTTGCCAGGATTCGGCGGTGGTGTCGCGGGGGGTGAGCTGGCTGAATTCCTGGCAGAGCAGGATCAGGCGCAGGAGGTGCTTGAAGAGAATGCCTTCCTGCTTGACCAAGTCGCGGGAGCGGATGAAGGGGTCGAAGCCGCCGCCGCGAGCCAGCAGATCGCCGGCGGCCCAGACAGGAGTGATGAACATGCCGCCGGCGTGTTCGATCTTGCTCTCAAAGAGCATGCACATCTTCTGTGCCAGTGGGATGGGGTATTTGCGGAGTTCGGGGGGCAGGTCGGATTGGTCTTCCTGCTGAGGATAGAGGTCATCCTGGGTGGCAAGGCCGCTGGTGAGAATGGCCGGGTCTACCACTTCGAGGGCGAGCTTGCCGGGGGGCAGTTCATCGGGCTTGGGGACGCGGACGTAGCGGGCGACGGTGCCGGGCATGGAAAGCAGACTTTCCAGGATCTGGATCAGTTCGTGCTGCTCGGCCTTGCCGAGGTAATCCATGAGGAAAACGCCGTAGAGCGGGTGAACTGCGCGGAAGACCATCAGGTGTTTGAGCTTGTCGGTGGGGGTGGCGGTGATGGGTTCGTAGGCGGGGGGGCCGGAGGGTCCGGCCAAGGCTTTATTGAGGGTGCCGGGTTTGCCGGCCAGGGCGGCGTAGTTTCCGAGCTTCAGACGGGCCATGAGTACATCGACGGTGGGGATGTCGTCGGAGGAGTCTTCGGAGTCGTCTTCGGGCGCTGCCGGGGCGGCGATCGGTTCACCGGTGTCGGAGGGGGCGGAGGGATTGACAGCGTTTTGCCATGCAAGTGGCGGGAGGGGATCGAGGACGACGATGCCAAGCTGGTGGAGGGTGACCAGCATCTTGTTGAGGCGTTTGAGCTCACCCTGGATGGCCGGGCCTTCCATGAGGCGACGGCGGATGACATTGCGGATCGGCTCAACCTTGGGGTTGGCGTCGAGCAGAAACGCCAGCCAGCGCCAGGTGAGATTGCCTTTGCTGGCAAGCTTGATGGGTGGAGCGGTCTGCAGCTTTTCGAACTGCTCGGCGTTCCAGTAGGTGAAGTTGGAGCGGCGAGTGGGCTTCTTCTTGAGCAGCTTTTTCCTGGCCATCATCAGGCCGGGGTCCTTGGCATCTTCGGGGATGGAGTCGCACTTCACCTTCCAGTGAGCGAGTTTCACATCATCCTCGTGGGCGAAGGCGTAAACGTGGCCTTCGGTATCGAACTGCGGCCGGCCGGCCCGGCCAAACATCTGCTGGGCGGAACTCGCGTCAATCATCCGCTTCTTGTCACGCGGGCCTTTTACCAGCGTGGTCATCAGGACGGATCGGGCGGGGAGGTTCAGGCCGGCGGCGAGGGTCTCGGTGCACACGCAGACGGGCAGCAGTTTCTCCTGGAAGAGCGTTTCGACGACGCGGCGGTATCGGGGAAGGATGCCGGCGTGGTGAACGCCGATGCCCCGGGTCAGCACGGTGCGCAACTTGTTGCCGGAACCGACGGAGAAATCGAAATCCTCGATGCGCTTCAGCAGGACATCGCGCTGGCCTTCGCCGAAGAGATCTCGGCCTTTGAGGACCTCGGCGGTGTTCCAGCAGATCTCGCGGTCGAAGCAGAAGACCAGGGCGGGGGTCTTGCGCGTGGCCTCATCGCCGCGGGCGATCTGCTCGAGATAGTCGGGCAAAAGCTCATCGCCGATCCAGTGATAGTGAAGAGGAACTTTTCGCTCGGTGGCCTGGACGAGAGTGACAGTGCGATCGATGCTGCGGGCCATCCAGTTGACGAAATCCTGGGCGGAGCCGACGGTGGCGGAGAGCAGCATGACGCGGATGTCTTTGGGGAGCAGGTTGAGGGCCAGTTCCCAGACGATGCCGCGCTGCGGTTCATTGAAGTTATGGAACTCATCCATGACCACAGCGCCGACTTCGGTGAAGTCGAACACTTCGGGATGGAGCAGGCGATTGAGCAGGACCTCGGCGACGACGACTTTGATCTGGGCATCGGGGTTGACGGTGCGGTTGCCGGTGACCAGGCCGACTTTGTCGCGCGCGTAGCCCCAGCGAGCGACGGTATCCTGAAACTCCAGCAGCTTCTGATCGGTCAGGGCGATCAGCGGAGTGGAATAATAGACGATCCTGCCGGTGCGCAGGCCCTCATAGAGCACGGCCTCAGCGACAAGCGTCTTGCCGGTGCCGGTGGGAGCAGAGAGCAGCACGCCCTGCTCGCAGGCGGCCCAGGCGTACATGGCCTCCTCCTGCACCGGGTAGGGTGTGTAGGGCAGGCGCTCCATGTACTCCAGAATGATTTCGTCGCGCGAGAGCATTGGGCAAGAGTGTACCGGAAGATGGGTGAGTGCGGGTATCATGGGCTGATGCAATACTGGAGCCCGATGCTCTCGATGGTGGTGGCGGCGATCGTGATGGTGATGGCGCTGCAGAGCGTGACGTGCGGGCAGACGACGCAACCGGTTGGCCGCGCGCTGGCTAATGCAGATGCGTCGCCGGCGGCGCGGGCGCAGTATGCATGGTTGGCAGAACTGCCGCAACGGCACGCGAGGCGGATGCTGGTGGGGCAGAATGTGAACTGGGGCGAGAGGGCGCGGCCGCAATATGAGGAGTTTGTGCAGGCGATGGCCGACCAGACCGGAGGCAGGTTGGCTCCGTCGGTATTGGGGGCCGACTATGCGTGGGATCGCGTGGAGGCCGAAAACATCCGCCTGAGCAATGAGGTACTCAAGAGGCATTGGAAACAGGGCGGGCTGGTGACGATCTCTATGCACCCGGAGAATCCGTTTGTGGATGGCGGAGGCGTGCGGAAGCGGACGGGAGATGATCTGCGCCTGCTGACGCGGCCGGGCAGTGCGGCGTATGACCGCTGGCGGCGGGATCTGCGGCTGGTGGCCGACGGGTTGGCGGAGTTGCGCGATGCCGGGGTGGTGGTGATGTTCCGGCCGCTGCATGAGAGCAACGGCGACTGGTTCTGGTGGTGCGATAATGGAGCGGCCGATCGTCCAGCGCAGTTCACGGCGTTGTGGCGCGATCTGTTCGACTATTGCACCCGCGAACGCAAGCTCGACAACCTGCTATGGGTGTATGCGGCCAATGTGGAGGCAAGTGAGAAGCTGAGGCCGACCGACTACAACTACCCGGGCGCGGCGTATGTGGATATTGTGGGAATGGATGTGTACGCGGACAGGCTTGATGGAGAGACGGTGAACCGAAATGGGAGCTACGACCGGCTGATGGCGCTAGGCAAGCCGTTCGCCGTGGCCGAGGTCGGGCCGCGGAAAACGAAGGGAAGCTTTGACGCGATGGCGGTCTTGCGCGCAGTGCGGCAGCACATGCCGGCGAGTGTTTACACACTGTGGTGGCATAGCTGGGGCTCGGGAATCACGCGCAGCAAGATGACGCTGGTGGAGAATCCGAACTGGCAGCAGATACTGGAAGATGATTGGGTGGTGAACCTGAAGCAGGCGGCCGGGCGGGAGTCGCTCGACAATCCGATACGTGCGCGGCGGTAACCCCTGTGGCAGCTAGCGTATTCTGCGAAGGTCGGCTAATCCTTCTGGAACAAGTCGGGCGAGCTGGGCTCAGGAGCGGGGTTTTTCTCATCATGGATAACGGCGCACTTGGCGGCGCGGTGCGGTTTGGGTTTGAAGTTGCACCAAATGCGCTCGGTCATACGATTCTTCTCTGCACCTGATGCAGAGTTATTAGGGAGATCGAAATCGACGATGTGCCACTTGGCGAGTTTGCTATCGTACAAGGGCGAGGGGTAACCGCTGAGCATTACTTTGGATTTGACGCTCAGGATCAAGGCGAGCAACTCGGTATGCTGTTCGACAGTCATCTCCTGTTCGCCGTATTCGGTGGTGGTGCTGCGGGTAGTGTGGAGGTAGGGCGGATCGAGATAGCAAAGTGTGTCGGGTGTGTCGAACTGGCGGATGACCTTCAGGGCATCACGGTTGAGAATCGTGACGCGGCGAAGGCGGGCGTGGACGGCGGGCAGGCCATCGACTGCGGTCATCCACGCGGCGGCCTGTTCGTTCATGCCTTGGCGGAGGCGGGTCTTGGTAATGGGAGCGAAGCCTGTACGCCGGCCGGAATGGGACTGGCGGCAATCGATATAGAAAGCGGCCGCCTGCTGCACGGGATCAGTGACCGTGTTGAATCGCTGATGGGCATCTTTCCACTCGGTCTCGCTGAAGGGGACGGCTGTGATGATGCGATGGAAACGGGCAAAGAGCTGGTCATCCTGAAGCACGCGCCAGAAGTTGGTGAGATGGCCATTGAGGTCATTCACGATCTCGCCGACGTTGGCGGGGTCCTTGGCGAGCAGGACGGTGCCACCGCCGAAGAAGGGCTCAACGTATTGCTGATGGGGCGGCATCATGGCAACGATCTTGGCGGCAAGGTAATACTTGCCGCCGTGCCACTTCAGCGGAGGACTTGGCCGGGATTCACTCATGGTTCGCATAGCCTCGCTGGCGGATTGTCGAGGCGCGATGGGGGAAGTCAAGGTTGCGCGAAGCGTTGGGGCTGGTTGCATTTAAGGGAGTGGTTACTAAACTACCTGCGATTCCGTTGGGAAGTGAATGCAGGTGACCGCCTGCCAGGGGATGCTCTGGCGGGGGGTTCTCAGGCAACAGAAGTACTCAAGAAAGGAATGTTCTATGCCGCTGATGACAACTAAGCCGATGTTCGACCTCGCCTATACCGGCGGGTTCGCAGTTGGCGCGTTTAACGTGAACAACATGGAGATCACGCAGGGCATTATCGACGCCTGCGCGGCCGAGAAATCGCCTCTGATTCTCCAGATATCCAAGGGTGCCCGGAAGTATGCCAATATGATCTACCTCAAGGCGATCATTGACGCGGCCGTCCGCGAGCACCCGGAGCTTCCGATTGCGATTCACCTCGATCACGGCGACACCGTCGATCTGGTCAAGGGCTGCATCAAGGATGGCTTCACCAGCGTGATGATCGATGGTTCGCATCACCCGTATGAAGAGAACGTCAAGCTGGTGAAAGAAGCCGCTGACACGGCCCACGCCGCTGGCGTGACCGTCGAGGCCGAACTTGGCCAGCTTGGTGGCATTGAAGAGGATGTCGTAGGCCTGAGCACCGAGGAATACGCCAAGAACATGGGCAAGTTCCTCACCGACCCTGTGCAGGCGGCCGACTTCTGGAAGCGCACCGGCATCGACAGCCTGGCGGTCGCCATCGGCACCAGCCACGGCGCTTACAAGTTCAAGCACGAGTGCGTGCTGGCGTTTGACCGCGTCGAGCAGATCATGAAGACCTGCCCGGGCCTTCCCTTGGTGATGCACGGCAGCTCATCGGTTCCCAAGGAATACATCGACCTGATCAACAAGTATGGCGGCAAGATGCCCAATGCGATGGGTGTGCCCGAGAGCCAGTTGCACATGGCCGCCACCAAGTATGGCGTGTGCAAGGTCAATATCGATTCGGATTTGCGTCTGGCACTGACGGCGAAGATCCGCGAAGTCTTCGCCACCAAGCCGGGTGAGTTTGACCCCCGCAACTACCTTGGGCCTGGCCGCGAAGCGATTACCAAGATCGTCAAGAGCAAGGTCCAGGCGCTGAACTGCGCCGGCAAGGCCGAGGTGGTTCTGAAGCAGTGGGAAGAGATCGGTAAGCCGATGCCCGCCTTTTATGGCAAGAGCGGGTGCTGCTGCAAGTGACTTCTTGATCCAGACATACGCTGCATCCTGATGCAGCATCAATAACAGAGCCGGACACGATCACAGACAGGATCGTGTCCGGCTCTTTTTACCGCCATTTGTAGGCATTGGGCTCGAACTGTTTCCACTTGCTCTTGCCCGCGAACTTGTCGCCGATGGCCTTGCTCTTGTTGATGTATTGGAGGTAATCGCTGGCGTTAGTCTTGACGAACCCCTGGGTGCCGATCACAGCGTACCACGTTGGAGCATAGGGGTTGCCCTTCTCAACGGTTGCGCCGATTCCGCCGGCAACCAAGGCGTTCCTCGCCTCGGCGGCCGACTTCTCATCCTTATCGATACAGAAGACGACGTAGTTCATCCCGATGGTGCGTGGTGCTGTGGCGAGGGTGTTGCCGGGCGGTGCCTGCTGCGCTGCGTGGGCGGCAGGGGGATTGGCGGCATTGATTACAACAATGGGCGCCGGTGGCGTAACGGCAGAACGTCCTGCGGGCACATCCATAACATTGGCCTGCGCCGGCGCTGCACGCACGGTTTCGGTACTGGCGCTGAGCTTGGGCGGCACTGGCTTGCGCAACGCGATATATGCGCCCATGACAACGATGAGGACTGCTATGGTACCGCCCGCGATGCGCGTGCCGGTGAGTTGGAAGCCTTTGCCTCGCCGTCGCCCCAGCGTCCCTATGGGCGAGACGGTAGTGGCTTTGGCTTGCGGTTGCGCGGGTGTGGCGGCGGCCTTGTTGAACCACGCCGGGGTCCGGAACACACCTCCGGGCGCTGGATCGCCGCGGCGGCGTTTGTCTTTGTTGAGTGCTTCGAGGAAGGCGAGATTGGGTTTGCCTTTGGCCATCCGTGACTCCCTGGTCAGAATCCTGCCTTAGTGCATCCGTGTGCAGGTTCAGTAAGTATACACCTTTGCGCGCAAAAGGGTAAACCAATATGCATTTGCCGTCAGACTGACGGGATCTCAGACGAGATTCAGTTTGCTGAGGGTCTGCGGCAGGTCTCGTATCAGCCCGGCATTCGCTTCGGGGAACCGAAGCGTGGCGATCTCTGCGACTGTGACCCACCTCAACTCGCGCGATGCCAGCGGGCGCGGGGCGCCGCTCTCAAGTTTGAGAATGAAGGGATGCAGACAGACCTGGAAGTCGGCGTAGTCGTGGTTGATTTGGGGCAATGCGACGACGATGCTTATCGCGACGTCCAGTTCCTCCATGATCTCGCGGTGAATGCACTGCGAAGGTTCCTCGCTGCCGGCGACTTTGCCGCCGGGGAATTCCCAGCAATGCTCGAAACGATCACCGAGATGACGCCTGCTGACCAAGATTCGGCCGGCATCGACAATAAGACCAATGGCGACATGGACTTGAGCCATATTGAGATGCATTTTCACCAACGTACAGACGATATGCCAGAGGCCGCCGACAGATGACAGCGACAAACCCTAGTAACCTATAGCATAATGTAAGTCATTGTAAATAAATAAGTTATGTTGAAATACATCAAAAAAGACTTGCGTTGACACCCACTTGGGGCAGCGGTATAGTCGCTTCAGGCGTACGGGGTCTGAGTTAGAGGATTTGCCCCGGAGCTACAAACAGAATTCAACGGCTTCAATGCCGTGGCGCACTTCCGGAGGTGGATATGGAGCCACCCCTCCGGAAGTCTTTTTTTGCGCACAAGCTGTGCTGCGTGACCAGGCAGAGCCCAGGGCGTATGCAGACGGAGATGGGCTCTGTAGAATCCCGCCCATCATGCAGAAGGCCCGTTCGCAGTTCATCGCCGAGGTTCTCTCCAACCGCATGCTCTGTCGCGACCACTACTGCCTGACTCTGCAGTTGACATGTTTTCCAGCAACCGCGCCCGGGCAGTTCATTCAGATCGCCTGCCGGCAGTGGGGCATGGACTATTCCGTTGAGCGCGAGTTCGATTGGCGGCCGGGCCAGCACGTTGAGGTGGCCGGACGGGAACTAATCGCCCCACTTGCCCTGCTCCGTAAGCCCTTCTCCATCGCCGATCGCCGCGATGGCGCGGGGGAGGGGGGCGTCGAATTGGACATCATCCACAGGAAGGTCGGCACCGGGACCACCTGGATGAGCACCTTGGTCGCCGGAGATAAAGTGAGCCTGATCGGCCCGCTGGGCAATAGCTTCCCGATGCCGGGCGCCGATCAGGTGGCGATCATGGTGGGCGGCGGCGTCGGCATCCCGCCGATGGTCTACTTCTGTCGGGCACTTGCCGGCTGGAAGGCGGTCGTCTTTGCCGGTACCGTGCAGCGCGATCTGATTCCCCTGACGATCACGGCCGACACTCCCGCGCCATTGCCCGACAGCTTTCAACCCCTCTACAACGTCAACGAGTTCTCCCGCTATGGCATCCCGGCCGTCATCTGCACGGACGATGGTTCCTGGGGCTTTCGCGGGCTGGTTACCCAGGCCCTCGAAGGTTATCTCGATGTCTGCTTCGCGAAATCCCCGGACAAGGCCATCATCTACACCTGTGGACCCGAAGTGATGATGCGGCGGGTATCCCAGATCGCCGAGTCTCGCGGGATTGTGTGCCATGTATCGGTCGAGCGGGCGATGGCCTGTGGCATGGGCACATGCCAAAGCTGCGTAATCAAGACCCGTAACGACAATCCCGCCCTGGCCGGTGAGCCGTTCGTCTACAAACTCGCCTGCAAGGATGGCCCGATCTTCGATTCGCGGAACCTGCTGTGGTAGGGTCGGTGACCCCACCGGTCGTCTTCTGTTCTCGCCGCACCAAATGAGGGAGAGTATCCGTTGTCAGAGAAACAGCCTGAGATTCCGGAGGTAGCGCACGATCCCTATGCGGCGTTTCGCGTTTCCGCGTATCGCCGATACATGATTGCGCAGATGCTCGTGCAGATCGGCACAGCCGGTCAGGGCCTGGCCATCGGGTGGGAGATCTACACGCGCACGAACAACGCGCTGCTGCTGGGGCTTGTGGGGCTGGTGCAGGCGGTGCCGATGCTGCTGTTCACACTGCCGGCGGGCTATCTGGCCGACACGTTCGACCGGCGGCGGCTGATCCTCTTGAGCATGGTGGGCACATGCCTGGGCAGCGTGGGTCTGGCCGCCTTCAGCTATTGGCACGGCTCGATCTGGATGATGTATGGGCTGCTGTTTATGGATTCAACTGCCATGCGCCTGGGCTGGCCAGCTCGGGCGGCGTTGCTGCCGGCGCTGGTGCCGCGGGAGGTGTTTGAGAACGCGATCAAGTGGCGAACGAGCCTGGGGCAGATCAGCGGCATGGTTGGGCCGGTGGTCGGTGGATTCGTACTAGCTTGGTGGCTGCCGGGCGCATATCTCCTCAGTGCTGCTTCGACGGTCGTGTTCATGTTCGTGCTGGCGGTGCTCCCCATCGCCCCGACCGTTCGTGCCCCGCGCGGGCGGATGGTGCGGCAGGTAATCGAAGGGATAGAGTTCGTCTGGCGGCAGAAACTGCTTCTGGGAGCTATTTCGCTGGATATGTTTGGGGTGCTGCTGGGCGGCGCGGTGTATCTGCTGCCCGTGTTCGCCCGCGACATCCTTGACCTGAGCGGCACGGGCCTCACGCCGCAGCGGGCGCTGGGTTGGCTGCGGTCTGCCCCGGCGGCCGGCGCGCTGATCATGGCGCTCTCCCTCGCCCACCTCCCTCCCATCCGCAAGGCCGGCCGGGCACTGCTGCTGGCGGTCGCCGGTTTCGGCGTCGCGACCATCATCTTCGGCTTTTCAAAGAGTTTCTGGCTCTCCATGGCGATGTTGTTCCTCACGGGGGTCTTCGACAACGTCAGCGTCGTGATCCGTCAGACTCTCGTTCAGCTCATCACACCCGATGAGATGCGCGGCCGGGTCTCGGCCGTGAACGCGATCTTTATCGGTTCATCCAACGACCTTGGCGGCTTCGAATCCGGCCTGGTAGCCAAATGGACCAGCGCGTGGGTGTCGGTGGTCAGCGGAGGCATCGGCACTCTAGTGGTTGTCCTCGCCTGGTCCGGCCTGTTTCCCCGCCTGCGGCAGTTCGGGTCGCTGACGGGCATCGAGGCGCAGGCTGCGACGCCTGTCGCTGCGGTCGACGAATCTTCCGGAAGCAACCTGACGCCGGTCGAGCGGGTGAAGACGGTGAAGTAGACGAAGCCGCCGGTGGGGTCGCCGGCTCTACTCTGTTTCTTCCCACACCGCGACATCGGCCGGCTCGATGGTGTGCGAGCCGACGACGAAGCGGGCGTTCTTGCCGGCCGGGACTTCGAATGCCAGAGCGCTGTAGTTCAGGCAGACCTTGTATGTGCCGCGCTGCACGATCTGCACCCGCCGCGGTGTTGGGGTCATCGGCAGCTTGAGCTGGGTGGCGAGGGTCTCGATCAGGGCATCTGCCAGGGGCTCATCCGGGAACACGCCGCAGTAGGTGACCGTGGCGGTCTTGCCGTGCTTCTTCTGGGTGATGGCGGCCGCTCCTTCGTAGAACTGGTCGGCATATTTCGCCAGCACCTTGGTGGTATCCTCGGCATAGAGCAGATCGCCCCAGATGCTCCAGTCGTAGGTGATGTCGTTGAGCTCTATCTTGGCGCTAGCGCCCTCGGGCAGGCCATCATAGGCTTCGATGTTGCCACCGATCAGCCCCTGGATCGGGCTGGCTAGCGGGCCCTCGAAGAACTGGCCGGTACGATCCATCAGGGCGGTGCGGCAGGTGATCAGCAGATTGCCGCCGCCGGCGATGTAGTCGGTCCAACTCTTGAGCATGGCATCATCCACCATCTGCACACCGGGGAGGATCAGCAGCTTCATGTCCTTGGGGATCGGCTGTTTCGGCCGAATGATCTGCACCTTCAGGCCCAGCCGGGCGATGGCGCCGTAGAGGTTGGAGAGCAGCGTGCCGTAGTTCCAGCGTTTGGCCTGAGGCAACGTCTGGTAGTACCAGAGTTGCTCAAAGTCGAGGTAGAGGCCGACGGTAGTCTGGTAGCTGCTCGTGGTGGCAGCGGCGGCCGCCTTCTTGGATCGGGGGATGGCCGCGGCAACCGGCGCTGGAACTGCGGTCAGCTTTGCCATGTCCAGTCGGTGCATCTCGGCGGCCGCCTGCGAGAACTCGCGCCCGCCGGCCGAGGGGGTAACGCCATCGGTGCCGACCAGGCCGTGGTGGAACATCTCCACGCCGAAGCGTGGCTGGCGATAGCGGTAGGTGGTGACAAACTCCGCGCCGTGTGCGAATGCTGTCCAGATCCAGAGTCGGATGGCGCCGGGATAGAGCAGGATCGGCGTGCCCGACCAGTTCACCTGGCCAGGCTGCAGTTCCATCAGGCCCCAGCGGCCGTACGAGGCCATCTGGTCGTGGATCAACGAGATGGCGGCCGGATCGGCCATGCGGAAAGTCTGGTCCGACAACGGCACCTTGGGTGTGCGGACCGGATACGAATCCCAGGAGTACAGCGTCAGGTCCTGCTGCAGATCATCCGGGTTCACGTCCGGGTGCAGCGGCATCAGGTTGGTGGTGATGAAGCGATCGCCCACGCGCGGCTTGAGGATGTCGGCCTGCGCCTTGTTGAACTGGGCGAATGACCACGACCAGAAGCGCGAGGCATCCAGCCGCTGATGCGGGTTGCCATACTCCGGATCGCGGTTGAAGGGCATGCGGATCTGCGAAAAGTCGGTGTACTGAGTATTCCAGAACTGGCAGCCCCAGGCCTGGTTCAGGGCATCGATGGTTTTGTAGCGTTCTTCGAGCCAGGCCTGGAAGATCTGGTGGGTCAGTTCGCTCTGGTCGAAGGCGCCGCCGTACTCGTTGTCGATCTGCCAGCCCATGATGGCCGGGTGTTTGCCAAAACGGTCGGCCATAGCGGTGACGATGCGTTTGCTAGCCTCGATCATCGCGGGGGCAAGGGGGTTGTAATGACGCCGGCCGCCAAAGCGGACGGTGCGGCCATGTGGGTCGGTGGGGAGGATTTCAGGGTGTTTCTCGACGAGCCAGATCGGCGGGGCGGCCGTGGGCGTACAAAGGATGACCTTCAGGTCGCGCTTGTGTGCCATCTCGACGCACTCAGCGAGCCAGTCGAGTTGGATGCTGCCTTCCTGTGGTTCGAGTTGGAACCACGCAAACTCGGCCATGTGCACAATGTGCATGCCCATGCGTTCGATGTTGTCGAAGTCGCGTTCCCACTGGGTGCGCGGCCACTGCTCGGGATAGTAATAAGTTCCAATAAGCATGAGATTCGGATTTCCTGGAGGTTGGTCCAGCTAAGTATAGCAGAACTCGCTGGTTCCGAACATGGTCGAAAGGGCCGGGCGCGGGCTATCCCGGTGGGCAGCGAGCTCCTACTTATGCACGAGGACCGGCTCATATTTGTCCGGAAAGGCGGAGATCCCTTCGAGACCTTCCATCGTCAACCCTGGCGCGTTCTCCGCTTCCAGTGCGTGACGGTAGTACTCGGGCGGATTGGCTCCCCATCGGACAGCGCAGTTCCGCAGGGAGATCTTCGAAGCGTTGGAGATGAAGAAGCCGCTGGTTGGGTGCTCATGGCGGCCGGGGATGGCGCATGGCCGGCGGTCAAAGAAACTTCCCGGATGCCTGGTGTGCTTGGTGAGTTCCACGCTGACATTGGAGAAGGTCAGGTTGTTGATGTCACGCGGATCTTCGGCCGCGATGTAGACGCCGTTCTCCGACCGGCAGGCGATATTGCTAAACCGGATGTTCCGGATAGTGCCTGCCGGCAGCCCTTCCTTGCGACGAAGGGCCGTGACGTAGATCGGCTCGCCCGCTCCCCACCAGTAGGGATGAAACAAACGGGTCTCGACGATGATGTTGGAAAAGAGCATGTCGCTGATGCAGCCACCATCGCGCATGACCAGGCCGATTCCGCGGTTAGAGCGGCTGATGATGCAGGAGTCGACAATGAGATTGCGGATAGCGCCAAACGTTCCGGTACCGACCTTGATCGCGCAGGAGGTCGACACGAGGGTACAGCCCTGGACGATGATGTTCTCGCAGGCGCCGTAGCGCGCTTCATCGCTGGCCTCTTCACTCTTGAGGCAGATACAGTCATCTGCGGCTTCGATGTGGCATCCGATGATGCGGACGTTGCGGCAGCGATTGGGATTGATCCCGTCGTTGTTGCCGATCTTCAGATTGTTCAGGATGCGGAGATTCTGTGCCAGGACATCATCGCATCCGAGCATATGGACGGTCCAGAAAGGCGCATCACGGATGGTGAAGTCTTTGAGCGTCACATGCCGGCAGTTCTCCATGTTCAGCACGAAAGGCCGGCCGGCGTGCATGTTGAAATGGTATTTTTCCTCGCCGGACATCCACTGCACGCCGCAGCCGTCGATGATGCCGGGTCCGGTGATGGAGACGAAATCGGCGGAATCCGCGTGGATCCACTTCTGGCCCTCGCCGCCAAGGCTGGGCAGGCCGAACTCGGGATATAGACGGATATCGGGGATGGCCGCCAGTTGACTCCCAGCTTCCAGGTGCAGTTCCACGCGGCTGGCCAACTTGATCGGCCCGCACTTGAAAACTCGTGCCGACGGAACCAGCACCCGGCCGCCGCCGGATTCCCCACACGCATCGATGGTCTTCTGTATCGCGGCGGCATCATTGGTTGTGCCGTTGCCCAGCGCTCCATAATCCAGAATGTTGAAATCAGGCATCGGTTGTTCTCCCGGCTATTGCTCAAAATGCTTCATAACAAGCGGTACGGATTTGAGGCCGTTCCACTTGTGGCCACCCTCGAAGATGTGGTGAACCAGGTTGCCAGGCGCACCGGCCAGAAGGTAAGCCTTACGCGTGATGGCCACCTGGCTTCGCACGTTCCCAAGGCCGCCCGCTCCATTCAGTTCATCCTGCGTGCCGGTCTCAATGCACAGCGGCCGAGGCGCGAGCAGGGCACCCAGGTCGCCCATGTCCGCGTACTTCCACAGGTCGGGAACGTAGTTGCAGTCGCAGCAGACAATATCGAGGAGCGATTGTTTGATGCCATAGAAATATCCGCTGATGGCAGCGCAGGTAATCCGGTCATCCAGCGCGGCAGCATACAGCGTCTGCAGGCCGCCGCCGGAAAGCCCCACGCACGCCAATGCGTCGGAACGGCAGTCCTTTCGCGTCTTGATGTAATCGACGAGGCGGTGCAGGTCCCATGCCCACATTCCAGCCAATGTGAGCCCCAGCGGAAAGCCGGCCAGGTTCAGGATAGCGCAGGATTGGCCCAGCAGCGTAACCGGGCCTTTCTCTCTCCTCTCGCCAAAGCCGCGGGCGTCCGGACAAAATACAATGCACCCGCGGCGGACAAAGTCCACCCCATAGGCATAGTTGTAGGACTGGATCAGTTTCTGATGTTCGTCGCTGAATGGCACCCCAGCCACCGCCAGCTTGCCGGCGCTGGCGTGACCGTGCGCGGCGATCACGGGAGGATAGGGCGGCTTGTTTCGATGCGGCACCAGGACAAACAGCGGCATGTAGAGCCCCGGCTCCGTCTGGATTTCCACGCGCTGTCTCTCATAATCGCCGCAGTCTACGGTCTCGGTAATCCGGGGCTTCAGCGGGGCTCGGATCAGGTCATTGTAGCCGGTCAGCTCTTTCAGCTTACCGCGCAACGCTCTGCGCCAACGCTGCCAGTCGGCCCGGGATCTGGCGCTAAAGGCCAACCGGCGTTTGTGCTCCGCCAGGCGGCGGGCGAAATAGGGAATGGTCTGAAAGCGATTGGGTGATACCGGAGGAACATCTTTCATCTGCTGCTCCATAGGGACAGGGCGCCCTCGCCACGGGTCGATTGCTGCTGTACTACGTCCCGGCCGCCTCGCGGGCTAGCTCAGCCCAGCGGACGATCCGGTCGAAACGGCCGGCGAAGGTCTCGACGTCGGCCAGTTCCAGCACGTGCGATGTGCCCTTGGCGGCCGCGCAGCGCCGCTTGAGTTCATCGCGGACATTGCCAAGCGTTTCATCGTAGAGGACCTGTGCCGGGTGCGAGTGGATTTCGTAGGCGAAGCGGTTGCCCAGCGTCTGGATCACCGGTTCGGGCGGAGTCCACGGCGAAATGTGGAACAGCCGTAGATTGGGCAAGTCGCGGATGATCTGGCATTTCTGCGAGAGATCTTCGCAACCGTGGTAATAAACCCATCCTGCAGTTTGGGCGACACGGCAGTCGTAGGGGTGGATAAACTCCGCGTACATCTGCGGCGAGAGCCCCATGGCCGACTGGGCGCTGACATACTGCCAACTGCCTTTGAGTTTCTTCTCCAGCCCTGCCGGGACCGGGTGATAGGGCACGTGCCCATTGAGGCCTCGCGCCCGGTAGTACCCGGCGGCTTCGCGTTGCCGGTGGAGGGAGATGATGCCGTCGGTGATCTTCTGCATGAGCCGGTGCACCATCTGCGGCTGGTCGTAGACGTCCATCAGAAGGTTCTGGATGCCTCGGAAGCTTACCGCGGGCTCGACTGGCGAACTGCCCACATCGTCGGTCCACGGCCATACCGGCAGGGCGCCGCCGATCAACTCGCTCGCACGGTCGATGTTGGCGGCCGTGGCATCTTCGTCAATCTCAAAGATCGGCGCGACGATCTTCTCCACGTCGGCTTCGGTCTCGATCACGGGCAGTTCGCGGCAGGCCTGCGTGTCGTGGTCGCGTTCGTATTTGGCCTCAATGCCCCAAAGCGGACGGCCGTTAGCCGGGCGCGCCGGGAAGATATACAGGCTCGGGTCGATCGGCGTGTCGTCGGGGATGTCCCTCGCCTGAGCAAGCTTGGCGCGAAGCTGAAGCTCGATGAACTCCGGCAGGCCCTCGCGGTAGATCATCTCGCTCTGGTGCAATTCTTTCCAGGCATGGCGGTACATGTAGAAGTTGACGATGGGCTGCGTGGACCGGAGAGCCATCACGTCTGCCCAGAGTGTGCGGCGGCGTTGGTGTTCGGGAGATTGGGCAATGGCCTGGACCTCCAGCGCCAAGTCCATCAAACGGTTATCCGGTTTGCCTTCGTTGCTCATGTCTCCTTCTTTGTCCTCTGCAGCGAGACTGTCTTAACTGCGGGCCAGTTCGAAAAGCTCCTGCACGACCTTGTTGGGTTTTCGGATGTCGTCGGCCGAGAGACCGGTGAAAGTTGGGATGGTGCCCAGTGAATGGTGGGTACGCATGCGCAAGGCGGAGTTTTCGGTCTTGCCGGAGAGATCGGAGTAGCCGATCGCTCGTGCCAGGCCGGCGAACAGGAATGCGCAGACGGCCGTGCCGGCGGTGCGCTCCAGGCCCGCAACCGACGATTGCCAACTAAGGAAGAGATGTACCTGGGCGAAGGAGAGGCCCTGCATGGTGATCTCGTTTAGCCCCTCGCCGCCGACGGCCATGGCGGGTGGGATGGCGGCGATGTCGTCGATCAACCGGGCCATCCCTTGCGTGCAGGTCATGTTCTCGACCAGAGCGTTGTGGAGATTCCAGGTGCAACTGGTGACATCGATGAAGATGCTGTCGCTGCCGAGGCCGGTGAGTCCTGCTTCGATGTGCTGGCGCAGGAGCGAACGCCACATCGATAGTCCGGGGTGGATCTTCACCATGACCTTGGCGGTGCGGTTCTCAACCAGAGCCTTGTTCGAAGCTGGCACGGGCAGCACACCATTGCGCCACGCCCAGCCGGCGGTGGTCTTGTCTACGTTTGTATAGACGAAGTCGCGCAGGAGCGCGAAGACGGGATGCGATGGGTCCATGTCGATCGAGTTGCAGTGCGGAGCGACATGGAAGCCCATGGCGCGAGCCTTGGCCATGAAGGCGCGGGCGGCATCGCTGGGAGTGAAGTCGGGGTAGTACTCGTCGTAACCGTGGTTGCGCCATTCGGAGAGGTGGAGCAGCACCTTGCGCGGCTCAATCTTCTCAGATAGTGCATCTAGGACTGTCGGATCTGACCGTACCCAACTGGCGGCAAGGCGGATCTCATTGAGCCAGGCAGGGCGGCTCGCCATCCGCTTGCCCAGGCCATAGGCGTCAAAGAGCCAGGTGCGGTATCGGCCGGCCGGTTCGCGCCAGTCTGCGCCATGGACGTTGATACGCCAGACCAGACCGCCGGCAGCGCGGTTCTGATCGACTGGGCCGAAGACTTCGGTATTCAGGCCAAGACAGTTGGCGGCGGCTTTCGTGCCAACCGCCAGCGACTTGGGACGGTACTGGGTGTCGCGAACATGGAGAGAGAAGCCGTGAGACTTGCCCTGCAGGATGGCGAGGCCGGCTTCCCACATGTGCGGCCAGTTCCAGTGCGTATCGCGGATCAGCGGATCAGTCATCTCCAGGTTGATGCCTTGGAAGAACGGGGCGACCAGGCGCAGATCCGAAGCGATGTTGGCAATCGACCACCGGCAGGCGACCAGGCCCATGCGGTTGGAGTAGGCGGATGGCTCAATCAGGAGATCGCCAGTTTGGGTACACTCGCTGATGCGGAGGATGCCATCGCCGCGCCAGCCGTGGAAGAGGTATTCGGCGGTGTGATCGTCGAGGCGGCGGGCGATGATCTGGGTGTCGCGGTCGGCGGAGAGGTCCACCTGCTGGTTGTTTGGGAAGATCAAAGAGAGAGCGGAGGGGGAATCGGCCGCGGGTGGACCGATGAGCTCCGGGCCACCGGATCGGGACGTTAAGGAGATCAACAGGCCGTTATCAAAGATGGCCTTGAGCGTGGATGTAGTGACGCTGAGGCGCGAGCCGGTAAGCTCGATCATGATTGCTCCTATATGTTTCGCACCGACAGGCGGCCAGACGCCGGTCGCAGGTTACTTCAATCCCAGCCCCCGGAGATAGCGGTAGCTGGAGGCCAGGCAATCAAATGGATCGCGGCCGTAGCTGTCATCCTGCTCGACGATGAACCAGCGGGTGCCAGCGCGAGTGGCCGCGCTGAGGATGCCGGGGAAGTTGAGGTTGCCTTCGCCGATAGGGGCCATCTGCTGCTGGCGTTCGGGGGTGATGGCCATGTCTTTCAGGTGCAGGCAGGGGAGTCGGCCAGCGCACTTGCCGATCCAGGCGATGGGGTCGCCGCCGCCGTGGGTGATCCAGTACGTGTCGATCTCGATGAAGGCGGGGCCAATCAGGCCGTCAACGAGCATTTGCATCGGCGTGGTGCCATCGATGTGGCTCAGTTCGTGGCTGTGGTTGTGATAACCGATGGTCAGTCCGGCCTTGGCGAAGCTGGTTGCGAGCTGGTTGTACTCATCAATAAAACCCCTCCAGAGCTGGCGGGTAAAGGCTTCTTTGGGGAAGAAACCGCCGATGGCGGTGTACTTGCAGTCCCAGAGGCGATGCTTCTCGACGACCGCGTCGAAGTTTTTGCGCATATCGTCCAGACTGATGTGGGTGATGCAGCAGGCGAGTTGATTGTCCTGGAGGATATTGGCGACATCCTTCGGGTCGATGGGTCCGATGCCGGAGATCTGGACCGATTCGTAGCCGATGGCACGAATCTTCTTGAGCGAGGCGGCCAGGTCGGTTGCCGTGCGGCAGTGTTCTCGAACGGTGTAGAGCTGAGCGGCGATCATCGATTGGGTCATGATTCCTTCCTTTGGGTTAGCAGACGGCGTCTAGATTAGCATCAGGCGCGACGATTGCCAGATAGACACGGCGCGAGTTAGGGAGACGTAGCTGATGCCCTTCCCCCAACCCCCAGTCCCTCGCTATGCTGCCTCTCATGCTCGAACTCACCATCCACGAAGCCCGCGCCGTCGGCGTCCTCGTCGAAAAGGCCCAGACCACCCCCGACCAGTATCCGCTCTCCCTCAACGCCCTCACCAATGGCGCTAACCAGAAGAACAACCGCGACCCCGTCATGGAGCTCACCGAGGATGACGTTCTTACCGCCGTCATTGGCCTGCGTGAAAAGGGCTTGCTCATTCAGAGCGATACTCCCGGCGCCCGCGTTTCCAAATACCGTCACAACGCCCTCGACGCCTTGGGCATCAGCCTCCGCGAATTGGTCATCCTCGCCGAACTGCTCCTCCGCGGTCCGCAGACCATCGGCGAACTTCGCGGCCGCGCATCCCGCATGCATGGCTTTGATACCCTCGAAATGGTCCAGAGCACGCTCGATACCCTTCTGGGCAAACCCGAGCCCCTCGTCCGGCGCCTTTCGCCGTCCCCCGGTTCCCGCGCTGAGCGCTACACGCAACTCCTCTGTCCCGAGACCATCCCCGACTCCGCCGCCGAGGCCGCGCCCTCCTCATTCGATCCATCGGTCAGCGCCGCCGCTCCCACGCTCTCCCAACGCGTGACCCAACTCGAGTCTGACGTTACTCAGCTCAAATCCCTCCTCGACAAACTTTGCACCGACTTGGGCGTCACCAAGTAAGTCATTTCGCCCATGGTTGGGTCTTACTGGTAATCTTCTTACCCGTTCGGCAAGCCTCTTGCGCCAGTAAGCCGAGATAGTGATCCTGGCAGCCTTCTTCCAGAGGATAGAACTCGCGGCCAGTGCGGGCGCAGGTGTCCATGCCAACCAGGGCGTGGGCGATGGCTACCTCGTCGTCCATCATGCCTTGGGCGGCGAAGGGGTTGCGGTAGATCCAGTCTCCGGCGGCCTGGTAACCGATGAGGCAGAGCGGATTGAGGTTGCCGGTTTCGCCTTCCATGACGCGCGTCAGGGAGAATTGCTGCGGTGTGCGGAAGTCCTTGAGGCAGCGGATCTGGTCGTTGTCCAGTTCGCCGTGCGTGCCGCGCACCTGCACGTGCTCGGAGCGAATCCATGCGAAGTACTGAGAGCCGGTGAAATCGATGACGCCGAGTTTGTCGCCGTAATTGAAGAAGTAGAAGTCGCGGGTGGGCTGGATGATCTTTTTCTGCATGGGCGGGCCGGCGCGGCCGGGGCCCTGGATCATGGGCGCGGTGAACTGCGATCCGGTGATGGTGGCATTTTCAAAACGCAGGCCCAGCAGCTTGCGCATGAGGCTGATACCGTGATAGCCGTGTGCGACGGAGACGACGGCTTCGTGGACAGTACCAAGTCGGCCACTGGAGGTAAGCTTGATCTGGGCCTGGTGATGCGGCCGGAGATGGACCTGTTCGGCCACCTGCACCTTGCCTTTGCGGCTGCGCACGAACTTGCACAGATCGATCATGGCTTTGAGATTCGGGGCTGGTGGCGTTTCACTGAGCACAGGCATGCCTTTGGAGACCAGTTCACGAATCGCAATGGGATTGACATCCCATGGCACGGAGGTGACGACGAAGCGGGGCTTCGTGGCATGAAGAAGGGCGTCGATGGTGGGGTAGGTCTTGACGCCGAACTTCGCCTCGATTGCTTTGTTGCCGCGGCTGACCAGGCCGACAACGCGGAACTGCTCTGGGAGCGCGCGGGCGATGCGCAGATAGAACTCCGCTCTCCAACCGGTACCGACGATGGCGAAAGGAATCATGGGCATGGCGGCCATCATAGCCCGTATTCGTGCGGCCAACAGTATGCGAGCTCTGGCGTGACCGAGCTCTCGATGGGGGCATGGATCGCTTAGTTAGCGGATGCTATGTGCTGTGTATCGACTGCTTGCGGTAACTCTGGGCAATGTGTTTGACGTTGATGGCGCGCCAAAGCACAATGCCACCCCACTTCTGTTGTTGTATGCAGAGCGTGGTTGACGGAAGTCCGCTGGAGAGATGCACATGAACATGAAAGCGCCTTGGATTACCTATCGTCCTGAGATCAAGGTCATGGACTGCACCGTCCGTGACGGCGGGCTTATTAATGACCACTGTTTCGAAGATGGCTTTGTCAAAGCGGTCTACCAGACGTGCATCGCGGCCGGCATTGATTACATGGAGATCGGCTACTGTGCATCGCGGAAGCTGTTTGCCACGGGCAAGAGCGGTGACTGGCGCTTCTGCGAAGAGGATGCCATCCGTCGGATTGTCGGCGAGAACGACTCGCCCATGAAGCTCTCGGTGATGGCCGACGCCGGCAAGTGCGATTGGCGCAATGACATTCTGCCTAAGAAAGACAGCGTCATCGACGTGGTCCGGGTGGCGTGCTACGTGCACCAGATTCCTGAAGCGGCCGACATGATCAAGGATGCCAAGGACAAAGGTTATGAGGTCTCCTGCAATCTCATGGCTGTCAGCACCATCCCCGAACCTGATCTGGATCAGGCGCTGGAGGTGATGGCGGCATCGGATGCCGATGTGCTGTGCGTGGTGGACAGCAACGGCGCCTTGTATGCCGAGCAGATCGAACTGCTGGTCAAGAAGTACATGGCCGCCGTGCAGTGCAAGAAGCAGATTGGCATCCACGCCCACAATAATCTCCAGCTTGGGTTTGCCAATACGATTGAGGCGATTATCCATGGAGCCAATCGCCTGGACGCGACGATGGCCGGGCTGGGCCGGGGCGCGGGCAACTGCCCGATGGAGTTGCTGCTGGGGTTCCTGCGGAATCCGAAATTCAAGATCCGCCCGGTGCTCAAACTGCTGCAGGACCACTTCGTGGCGCTGCGCGGCCAAATGGACTGGGGTCCTTCGGTTCCTTACAACCTGTCCGGGCAGCTTAACCAGCACCCGCGCATGGCGATCGCCGCCAGGTCGGGGCCGGATAAGGACAAGTACGTCGAGTTCTATGACAAATGCGTGAGCGAGGGCTGATTAGCAGGGCAAAGGCAACTTGCCCGATCTGAAAAGGCGTGCCTATTATCGGCATACGAATATCCGATTGACCTCTTAGAGAAGGAGATACGCATGTTTACGTTGCCTGCACTGCCCTATGCCAAGGATGCCCTGGCCCCGGTGATCTCGGCCGAGACCATCGAGTTTCACTATGGCAAGCACCATCAGACCTACGTGGATAACCTGAACAAGCTCACGGCGAACACTGAGTTTGCCTCGATGGAGCTGGAACAGATAATCCGCAAGAGTTCCGGCGGGATGTTTAACAATGCCGCCCAGGTGTGGAATCACACGTTCTTCTGGAATTGCCTGAAGCCGCAGGGCGGCGGCGCGCCATCGGGAAAAGTGGCCGAGGCCATCAACAAGAGCTTTGGGTCGTTCGATAAGTTCAAGGAACTGTTCGGTCAGATGGCGATCACGCAGTTTGGCTCTGGATGGGCCTGGTTGGTGAAGAAGGCCGACGGCTCATTGGCCGTGGCACAGACGAGCAACGCCGGCAACCCCATGACCCTGGGCGACACGCCGTTGCTCACCTGCGATGTCTGGGAACATGCCTATTACATCGACTATCGCAACGCCCGGGCGAAATTCGTTGAGAACTTCTGGAAACTGGTGAACTGGGACTTCGTGGCGAAGAACCTCGGGTAGAGCCCGAGGGTGTAACCGTGATCACGACGGCGCCGCGATCCTTTTGCGATCGCGGCGCCGTCGTCGCTGACTTTGCGCACTGAACTTGTTGGCACCTGGGTTGCAGGTTGCCCGTGGGAACCTGAGGCGATAGAAAGACGTCATGGCTGACGCACCATCCGCCGCGATACCGATCATCAACCCCAATGGCCCGAGCTTCGTGCACCTGCATGTGCATAGCCACTACTCCATGCTGGACGGGGCGTGCAAGATCGGCAGCCTGGTAAAGCGGGCAAAGCAACTAGGGATGGGCGCGCTTGCGGTGACGGACCATGGGGCGATGTTTGGTGCGGTGGAGTTTTTCAATGCCGCCAAAGCCGAGGGAATCAAGCCGATCATCGGGATCGAGGCGTACATGGCGCCGGGTGACCGTCGCGAGCGCTCCACACCCGGCGGCAATGCCGGCGAGGCGGCATTCCATGTGGTACTTCTGGCCCAGGATCTGGATGGCTATCGCAACCTGATAAAACTCGCATCGATCGCCTACCGCGAGGGGTTCTACTACAAACCGCGCATCGACAAGGAGGTGCTCCGGGAGTTCAACAAGGGACTGATCGCCACCAGCGCCTGCCTGGGCGGGGAGGTGGCCAGCGCCCTGATTCGGCGCGATGCGAAGCAGGCAAGAAAGATTGCCGAACAGTACCTGGAGATCTTCGGGCCGGAACGGTTCTTCATTGAGGTGCAGCAGCAGGGGATCAAGGAACAGGATGAGGTGAATCCTGAACTGGTGCAGGTCGCCAGGTCGCTGGGATGCGGCATCGTCGGCACAAACGACGTCCATTTCATGAACAAGGAGGACCATCACTCCCACGATGTGCTGACCTGCATCAGCACAGGCAAGAAGGTCGCCGAAGAAAACCGGATGAAGTATCCAACCGAGCTTTACCTCAAGAGCCCGCAGGAGATGGCGCAGGCGTTGCGAGCGTTTCCCGAGGCGATGGATAACACGTTGCGGATTGCGCAGATGTGCAACCTGGAGCTGGATTTTTCCAAGCGATACTCACCGGTCTACAAAGTGCCGCCGGAAAAGTTCGATGCAGCCTGTAAGCTGCCTTCGGCCCCGACCCCGGTTGCGAAGATGAAGGATGATGAGCGATATCTCTGCCAACTTTGCGAGCAGGGCCTTGATTGGCGCTATAGCACCCGTGATGTGAGCACAGAGATCCGCGAGCGGCTCGATAAGGAACTCAAGGTCATCATTGCCAAGCAGTTCTGCTCGTACTTCCTGATCGTATGGGATTTCTGCAACTACGCCCGCGACAACGGCATTCCGGTGGGCGCTCGTGGTTCTGGCGTGGGCACAATGGTGGGCTACCTGCTGGGGCTGTGCAACGTCGATCCCCTGAAGTATGGGCTGCTGTTTGAGCGCTTCATGGACCCCAGCCGTTCGGAGATGCCCGATATCGATATCGACATCTGTCAGGATGGGCGGCAGAAGGTGATCGAGTATGTGCGGCAGAAGTATGGCCATGTGGCGCAGATCGTGACGTTCGGCACGCTGGCGGCCAAGAACGCGGTGAAGGATGTTGCCCGGGTGCTGGATGTTCCCCTGGCGGAAGCTGACCGGCTTACCAAGCTGATCCCGGGTACGCCGGGCATGACGCTCAAGAAGGCGCTGGAGCAGGTACCGGACCTGGCGAAGGAGTACAAGAACAATCCGCAGGTTAAGCAGATCATTGACATCGCTCAGAACCTGGAAGGACTTTGCCGCAACACGGGCGTCCACGCGGCCGGTGTGATTATCTGCGACCAGGCGCTGGATCTGCTGGTGCCGCTGTGCCGGGATAAAGATGGGAACATCCTGACCCAGTATGAAGGTCCGATTGCCGAGAAGGTCGGTCTGCTGAAGATGGACTTCCTGGGATTGCGGACACTTTCGGTGATCACGCGCGCTGTCGACCTGGTGAAAGAGATCAAAGGGGTCGCGATTGACATTGAGAAGATCGACCTGACCGATCAGGCCGTGTTTGACCTGTTCCGACGCGGCATGAGCAAGGGGATATTCCAGTTTGAATCCGGCGGCATGCAGGACCTGCTGATGAAGATGAAGCCGGACCGCATTGAGGATCTGATCGCCGCCAATGCGCTGTATCGGCCCGGTCCGATGGAACTGATCCCGGACTACTGCGCGCGCAAGCATGGGAAGCAGGAGGTGCCCAAGGTTCACCCCATCATGGACCGTATCCTGGAAGAGACCTACTCCATCATGGTCTATCAGGAACAGGTCATGCAGATCTTCAACCAGCTTGGCGGCATCGAGCTTGCCACGGCCTATAAGCTGATCAAGGCCATCAGCAAGAAGCAACATGATTTTATCGCCAAGCAAAAGCCATCCTTTATCAACGGCGCGGTAAGCAATGGGCTGACCAGCGAGAAGGCGGAAGAGATTTTCGCGTTTATCGAGAAGTTCGGTTCGTATGGTTTCAACAAGAGTCACAGTACCCGCTATGCGATCGTGGCTTTCCAAACGGCGTACCTGAAGACCTATCACCCGGCCGAGTTCATGGCGGCCGTGTTGACATATGAAATGGGAGACACGGACAAAGTCGTTGAATACATCGACGAATGCCGGCGCCTGCCGCTGCCGGGGGGAGGCGTGGGGATTCGCGTGTTGCCGCCGGAGATCAACGAATCGGCCAAGGCATTTACGCCGCTGTATGTCGAAGAAGGCAAGAAGAGTAAGCGGCACGCGGCAAAGAAGATCCCGGTTATTCGCTTTGGGCTCATGGCGGTGCGCGGCGTTGGCGAGAAGGCGGTGGAGGCGATCATCGCCGAACGCACCAGGCACGGACCCTATAAGAACATCTTTGACTTCTGCGAGCGCGTCGATCTGCGCACCGTGACCAAGAGCACGATTGAGGCGCTGATCAAGTGCGGCGCGATGAACCCCTTGGGCAGACGCTCTCAACTTCTGGCCGTCGTTGAAAAGGCCATTGATATGGCCCAGTCGCTGGCAGCCGACAAGGCATCAGGACAGATGAACATGTTTGCCGGCCAGGAATCGGCAACCACCGCGGCGCCGCCGCCACCGCTGCCCGATGTCGAGGAGCTCTCCAGCCAGGAGCTGTTGAAGTTCGAGAAAGAGCTTTTGGGGTTCTACATTTCCAGCCATCCGCTGACCGACAACGCGGATACGCTCGATCGCTATTCGTCGGCCACCACGCGCGACATCAAGCTGCTGCCTGCCGGTGCGGAGGTAACGGTCGGGGCGATGATCACGCGAGTGAAGAAGGCGGCGACAAAGAATGGCCGGTCGGCCGGCAAGATGATGGCGATGCTCACCGTCGAGGATATAGATGGCCAGGTGGATGCGGTCGTCTGGGCGGAGGACCTGGAGAAGATCAGTGCAATGTATCCTGATCTGATCGTGACGGATTCGATCGTGTTCCTGAAGGGGAAGGTGGACCGCCGGCGCGAGACCCCCAGCGTGGTGGTGGCGGACATGTTCCCGATCGCGGAAGCGATGCAGAGGCTAACCAATGGCGTGGCACTTCATGTTGAGGCTGGCCGGCAGGGGGCTGATACTGTCGCCCAGCTTAAGCCGATCCTTATGAAACACCGTGGCAACGCGACGGTGTACATCCAGGTGACGATGCCTGATGCACGCACGGTTACGCTGAAACTGCCGCGCGATTTCTCGGTCAAAGCGGAGGAAAGCACGGTGAAGGAACTGGAGGGAGTCCTAGGGCTTGGCTCGGTGAAGCTGGCCGGCCCGGGTACGACGCGGATGAAGCAGCGGCAGCAACAGGCGCAGCTCTTCGATACCTCGGCCGAGGAACCGTCGGCGGCGGCACCATCTGCGGAGCGTCAACTTGAGATGGATGAGGATAATTAGTATTTCGTAACCATATGTAAACATGCAGGTTATGATTGAACTTGACTTAGTCGCCTATTTTCCTCTATAAATAGTAGGAGTTAACCAGGGAACAAAGGAGATTGATATGCCACTTAAGCCGCATGGCCGAATCTTCAACGACATTACTGAAACGATCGGCGGCACGCCGCTGGTACGGATTAACCGGATCATTCCCAAGGATGGGGCGGTTGTGGCTGCCAAGTGCGAGTTCTTTAATCCGCTGTCCAGTGTGAAGGACCGCATTGGTGTGGCGATGATCGAAGCGGGCGAGAAGGCCGGCAAGATCAAGGCGGATACCGTTATCATCGAGCCGACCAGCGGCAACACGGGGATCGCGCTGGCGTTTGTGGCTGCCGCAAAGGGATACAAGCTGATTCTGACGATGCCCGAGTCGATGAGTCTGGAGCGGCGTAAGTTGCTCAAAGCGCTGGGCGCGGAGCTTGTTCTGACGCCCGCGGCCGAGGGGATGAAGGGCGCCATCGCCAAAGCCACGGAGATCCTTTCGAATACACCCACCGGGTTTATCCCGCAGCAGTTTGAGAATCCGGCCAACCCTGAGATTCACAAGAAGACGACGGCCGAGGAGATCTGGGCGGATACCGGCGGCAAGGTTGATTTCCTGGTCTCAGGCGTCGGCACCGGCGGGACGCTTACGGGTATCGCCGAGGTGATTAAGTCGCGCAGGCCAAGCTTCAAGGCGATCGCGGTTGAGCCGGTGGCTTCACCAGTTATCACGCAGACGCGCAACGGCGAACCGGTTAAGCCCGGGCGCCACAAGATCCAGGGAATTGGCGCCGGGTTTGTGCCGACGAATCTGCATCTGAATGCCGTGGATGAAGTCATTCTGGTGACCGACGAAGAGTCGATCGAGTGGGCTCGCAAAGCACACAAGCAGGAAGGCATTTTCTGCGGGATCAGTTCCGGTGGCGCCTTGGCGGCGGCGGCCAAGCTCGCTGCCCGCCCGGAAAACAAAGGCAAGCTGATCGTCGTGATCCTGCCTTCGATCGGTGAACGCTACTTGTCGACGGCATTGTTCGAGCAGGAGTAGTTGGTGAGCGACAAGAATATCACCTGGCATGAAGGGTCGGTCCGTCGCGAGGATCGCCAGCGCCTGCTTGGGCAAAGAGGGGTGACGATCTGGCTGACGGGTCTTTCCGCGGCCGGCAAGAGCACCATTGCATGCATCCTGGAGCGGGCGTTGCTGCAGCGCGGGAAGCTGGCATATCGGCTGGACGGCGACAACATCCGTCATGGGCTCTGCAGCAACCTGGGCTTCTCGGCGGCGGATCGAACGGAGAACATCCGCCGCGTCGCCGAAGTGGCCAGACTTTTTTCCGATGCCGGGGTGATCGTAATCGCCAGTTTCATCAGTCCGTACCGGGCAGATCGCGATGCAGCGCGTGCGGGGTCGGCGAGCGGGGATTTCGTTGAGGTTCATGTGAAGGTGTCGGTTGAAACCGCCGCCAAACGTGATCCGAAGGGACTGTACAAGAAAGCGTTGGCCGGGCAGATCAAGGGATTCACGGGGATCGACGATCCCTATGAAGAGCCGCTGCAGCCGGAAGTGGTGATTGAAAGTGAGACGTGCAGCGCGGAAGCGGCTGCAGAGCAGATACTGAATTACCTGGAGAAGGGCGGATATCTTGGCCACGAGCTTCATTGATCTGCATTGCCACTCGACTGCCTCTGACGGCACTCTGTCGCCGACACAAGTTGTGAACCTTGCTAAACAGGCGGGCGTGTCGGCGATGTCATTGACCGACCACGACACGGCCGCGGGTGTGAAAGAGGCGAGCGACGAGGCGGCGTTGCAGGGGATCGACTTCATCAGTGGGATCGAGATCTCCTGTGAGTTCCGTGGCCCGGGGACGATGCACCTGCTGGGCTACGGCATCGATCCGAGCAGCGCATCGCTGGCTGATTTGTCGGCCGAGCTGATTGGCAATCGAAACGATCGCAATCCGCGAATCATCCGTCAGCTTAACGAACTGGGCGTGGTGGTTACGATGAAGGAGTGGGAGGATGAATCGGGCGGGCATGTTGTCGGCCGGCCGCATCTGGCGGCGATCCTGGTGCGCAAGGGCTATGTCAGCTCGGTCAAACAGGCTTTCGATAAGTACCTTGGCCAAGGCGGGGCGGCGTACTTCGATAAAGAGCGGGTGCCGCCAAGACGCGCTCTGGAGCTGACCTACGCGGCCGGCGGGATTCCCGTGCTGGCCCACCCGTTCCAACTTCGTTGCACGAATGATGCGGAGTTGGAGACCGTGGTAAAGAATATGGTGGACCTGGGGCTGGTGGGCGTGGAGGTCATGCATTCGGACCATGACATTGCTCTGGTCGAACGTTACACGAAGCTGGCGGATCGCTTTGGTTTGGTGAAGACCGGCGGCTCGGACTACCACGGCGCCAGCAAGAAGACCATCGATTTCGGCTGGTCGCACGGCCAGCGCGTGCCACGCGAATTCTACGATCAACTGGTTGAGGTGCATCGCAAGCATCATCGCCCTGCCACCCAAACCGTTGCTTCCTAAAGGCCCTATGAGTGTCCAGACTGACATCTCGACATTGAATGAGCTGTTCGAAAAATCGCATCCGATGGATGTGGTTAAGTGGGCATATGCCGAGTACGGCGATGGTCTGGTAATGAGCTCATCGTTCGGAGCGGACTCGGCTGCCTTGCTCCACATGGCGACGCAGGTGATGCCTGAGATCAAGGTTGTCATGGTCGATACGGGGTATCTCTTCCCCGAGACCTGGCAGTTCATGGAAGAGCTGCGGCGGCGGTTGTCGCTTAACGTTTGGGTCTACCGTACCCGGCGCGACCCGATCGCGTATCTGCGTGAAGCCGGCGAAACCAATCCTCAGTTCCGCCAGGACATTCTCGCCTGCTGCGCTGTCAATAAGAACGAGCCGTTTGATCGTGCAATGGCGGAACTGAACCCCAAGGCATGGCTGCGGGGCATCCGTCGTCGGCAGAGCGATTCGCGGGCCCAGCGGCAATTTGTAGAGTTCTCGCCGCGCTACAAGTGCGATGCGATCTCGCCGCTGTTGAACTGGGGCGGCCGCGAAATCCATCAGTATCTCAAAGCGCATGACCTGCCGTATCACCCGCTGCGCGACAAGGGATATCTCTCCATCGGCTGCAATCCGCTTTCTTGCACTCGGGCGATCACGGCCGGCGAAGATGAACGTTCTGGCCGGTGGTCCGAGTCCAACAAGGTGGAATGCGGGATCAACCTCAATTCGCTCGACTCGGCACAGCTCTAGCCCTGTCTATGCGACGAACCTGGCTTCGGGATAGGCGGCCTGGATCATTGCGAGGTAGTTCTCCTGCGGTACATATTCCGGGACGCTGTTGCCGGTGCCCAGGGCATAGCCGCCGCGGGTTTCCGCCAGTTGCAGCATGCGGCGGCAACGGTCGCGAATCTGCTCCCGGGTGGCGCGGCAGACGAAATCCACGTCGATGCCGCCGAGGATGGAGATGCGTCGCCCCCATTTCACGTAAGCTTCCTCCACCGGCATGATCTTGTCTTCGTAAGAATGCTTGGCATCGTATTTCATCACGTCAATCACATCGTCCATGACGGCTTCGAGATTCCCGCAGGAATGCAGAATCGCCGGCACGCCCGCGTTATGGATCGTTCGAACGATCTTCTTGTGCCATGGGAAGACGAACTTGCGCATGTCCTCCGGCGAGAGCATGGTCTGCTGGGCGAAGCCCCAGTCATCGTTGGAGATCATGGCGCCGATGTTCTTGGACCTGGCGGCCAACTCGTAGTAACGCACGATCCGTGCGCCAATGGCGTCAAAGACATTGCCGGCCAATGCGGGATCATCCATTACCATCATGGCCAGGTTCTCATAACCACAGAGCGAGATGGCGTTTTCCAGCACGCCGCCGGGGCCGACGATGACCATCTTCATGCCCGCCGGCAGATAGGACTGAACATCCGTCATCAATGAAAGGTCGGCCGAATCCGGCGAACGCCATTGGTAGCGGTTGAAGCTGTCGCGGTCGGTGATGACGAAGCCTTCATTCTGCGAGATGCTTTTGGCGTGCTCCTGTTTGCCGGAGGGGAAGCGAAAGTCGGAGGCATAGATCGTCTGATAGTCATAGCCGGCGGCGGCGAAGGCTTTGATTCCGTGGACGAACCAGGAGAGTTTGGGCCAGACACCAACCTGGTCGGGTGTCAGCCCGGCGAGGCGGACGGCCAAGGGCGTGTTGAGGAAAAACTCAAACATCGTGGGCCGATCCGGCCGCTTGCGTTCCAGGACTTTCTGCAGTTGAGTGAAATCGGGCTGCCTCATTGTTACTCCTGTGGGACGGAAAGGGGGGAGTATAAGGGGGCAGGTGAAAGAGCGGAAAGCGCAAACGGAGGCACCGTGGCATTGAGACACGCTACCAGAGGAGTTCTGAGAAAGGCATGGCCGCCCTGCGCGAATGGCTGGCGCACAACCCCAGCCGCTACGTGATCACCGGCCCGCCGCGTTGCATGGGCTACCATAGCCCGTTCGGGCCCTGGTCTCTCAGGATTGGCGGCGCGCAGCTCCCGGTGAAGCCACGGTAGCATGCTCTGCCACGCGAGCTATTTGGCGGAGCATGCCGGCGAATACCCACTGGTGCAGCGGCCAGACCGCATACCAATACAGCGGACCCAGCAGGCCCACCGGGTCGAACATCGCCGTCTGTGTGATCCACGCCCCGCGGCTGTTCTCGTCGGGCTCCACCTCAAATTGCAGCCAGGCCCGGCCGGGCAGTTTCATCTCGGCCCGCAAGCGAAGCAGCGATGGCGGTTCGACGGCTTCGACCCGCCAGAAATCCAGCGCGTCCCCAGGCTGCAATTTCTGGGGATGCGGCCGGCCACGGCGCATACCGACACCGCCGAGGATCATGTCGATCATGGCACGCAGTTTCCAGAGCCAGTCGGCGTGATACCAGCCCGTGCTTCCACCGATCCGCTCGATGGGAGCGAACGTTGCCACGGACCCAGCCTGGACATGGATGCGCCGGCGGTCGATCAGTCGCCGACCAAACCGTACGCCGCCCCAGTTCTTGGGGGTGCCGGCCGAAGAAAGCGCGTCGGACCAGCGCGTCTGGGCATACTCCTGGTCCTCCTTTGCCAACGCACGGGCGATTGCGTCGCGCAGGCCCCTGGGACGGATGTCAAAGTCGCGCAGGGCGCGGTCATCTTTGACGACAGTGTCGTGTTTGACGCTGTCGATCAGCTTGCGCCCCACCCTTGCATAAAGCGGTGTCACCAATCCCAGCCAGAGGCTGGAAAGCCCCGGGCTGAGCACTGGCACTGGAACGATGAGCCGGTGCAGCCCGACTTGCCGTCCGTACTCGCGCATCAGGTCCGCGTAGGACACGCGGTCGGGCCCGCCGATCTCGTAGACCACGCTGGCCTCGCCCGGCATCTCTACCGCCGCCAGGCAATAGGCGATCACATCCTCCACGGCGATCGGTTGCGCGAGGCTGCGCACCCACCGTGGCGTGGTCATGATCGGAAGACGCGTGACCAGAGCTCGGACCATCTCAAAGGACAGGCTGCCCGAACCGATGATGATGGATGCGCGAAACTCGATGGTGGGCACGCCGGATTCGCGGAGGATGTGTCCGACCTCCTGCCGGCTCGCCAAGTGTGCCGAGAGTGTTTTGTCGCCGCCCAGGCCGCCCAGGTAGATGATCCTGCGCACCCCGGCTGCTCTTGCGGCCTGCGCGAAATTCTGCGCTGCCCGGCGGTCGTGCTCGGCGAATCCGCCCTCGGCACCCATCGAATGGACCAAGTAGAAGGCCGTGGCCACGCCCGTTAGGGCAGGGCCGAGACTCTGGGCGTTCGCCAAGTCTGCCGCGACCACCTCGTACCTGCCGTTGGCCCGGCCTTGCAGGTACTCCGGCCGCCGGGCCAGGCAGCGCACCTTGTGGCCCCTCTCCAGCAAGGCCGGAAGCAGACGCCCGCCGATGTAGCCGGTCGCGCCGGTCAGAAGAATCGGATCAGGCGAAACCGGTGGGTGGGGGGAGCCCGCTTTCGTCAGACCTGATTCGAGTGTGTTCGCGCTGGCGTTACTTGCCATAAAAGGCACCGTTGCTGACGGTGGCGGTGTTGACCACGTTGTCGCCCCTGATCATTCACTTGCCACCCTCGATCGGGGCGCACCCTTCCTGGCCCTGCACTGGTGCGTGGGCGCTTCAGTTGGCCAGTTCTCTTCTACTTCGTGAGGGATGCCTCCCGCTCGACCGCGATTTCGGCAAGGAAGCCCAATGCCTGCTCTGCGCTCATCGCGAACGGATCGAAGGTGCATTGTGCAGAGTACTTCCTGAGGATGAGGCTCTCCACTTCATCCGCACGGATATACGCCATCGCCCACTTTGCGAAGATTCGCTGGTGGATGTCGCAGTACGCCAGCAGCGTCACGTCAACATGGCGAGCATCACGGATAATGCTCCCATACAACTTGTTGATGACATCGCTTGACCCTTCGAGACACTGCAGGAAGCCCACCGCTGAATAACACAGCGCGCCGGTTATCCCTTGCTTCTCGTTGTTTCTGCGCGACGTCTGCAGGATGTCGCTCAAGTCGTCATGCACAACACCGCTGGCCATGCGGCTGGCGTAGACAAGCCTGACCATTGTCTTCATTGCTGTTCTCCTTTTGCTGCTCTTGCATACCGCGCTGCTTCCGCTGCTGGATAGGTATCCGACATCATGATGCGATACTACCCGCCCACGATGGACGCTGTGCTGATCAGTTCCTCCAGCAGCGCCAAGGCGACGCCGCCGGAGATTCGGAACGGGTCCAGGATCGCCTTCTCCGAGTACTTCAGGGTGACTCCGGCATTGAGCTTGTCCAGATCCACCCGGCCCATCCGCCAACTGGAGAACCGCCGCTCAGCGATCTCAGCATAGTCCAAGAGCGTGACGTCTGTATGCCGAGGGTCCCGTAGCAACTTGCCGTACAGCCGGTTCACCTCTTCGCGCCCACCTTCGAGCACTTGCATGAATACCTCGCCATGGCAGACGCAAAGTGCACCAGTGATGCCGGCGTCAAGGTTGTGCCTGCGCGACTGGGCAAGTATATCCTCGATCAAATCGCTGGTGACCGGGGCGGCAGATCGACTGGCATAGACAAGACGTACGAGCATCGAGGGTTCCTTACGACCGATTGCCGTTGTTTAGAAGCGAAAGAAACTCGCGGCGGAGATCCGGATTCTTCAGGAAGCTGCCGCGCATCACGCTGTTGACCATCTTTGAGTCCATATCCTTCACGCCGCGCCACTGCATGCAGTAGTGGTCCGCCTTCATGACAACCGCGAGCCCGTCCGGTCGCATCTTCTCCTGAAGCAGGTCGACCAACTGGATGATGGCCTCTTCCTGGATCTGCGGGCGAGCCATGACCCACTCGACCAGTCGGGCGTACTTCGAGAGCCCTATGAGGGCTGAGTGCTCATTGGGCATGACGCCCACCCAGACCTGGCCGATGATGGGGCAAAGGTGGTGCGAACAGGCGCTGCGCACCAAGACCGGCCCCACAATCATGAGTTCGTTGAGCCGAGCGATGTTGGGGAACTCGGTGACCGGGGGCATCGGGACGTAGCGGCCGCGAAAGACCTCGTGGATGAACATCTTGGCCACGCGACGAGCAGTGTCTTGGGTGTTGTGGTCGCTGTTGGTGTCGATAACCAGTGTTTCGAGCATGCCTTGCAGTCTGGCTTGGACCTCGTCCTGAAGCGCATCGAGCTCGCCGGGCTGGATGAATTCGGCGATACTGTCATTGGCGTGGAACCGCCGGTTAGCAGAGACCAGGCGCTGCCGGATTCGATCCGCCACAGGAGTCGCCGCCTTGCTGATGTTTGTCTCGTTGGGCACACTCGCCTCCCTGGCATTGAACCGACTGTAATCGGCTTGGTCCGCAAGTTCAAAGTGGATCGCGCAATTGGCGGGCCATGTGTGCCCGTCTCTCTTGGGGGATCGCAAAGATCGGGGCGCTCAAGCCCACCGCTACCACCAGCAAGGCGGTCGCTTACGGGCACGCCACGCACCATGATAGGCCTGACGCAGGCCTCAAAACCAGCCATCAGTTCCCGGCAAGGGATTTGTGGACCGCATCAGGAGCCCCCTGAACCGCAAAACCAGGCACAGCATGTCGTCGACCCGGACGGCATAAACATCACAAAACAACGTAAGGAAACATGATTCGATTTGGCAAAGACAGCGGTCGTTCGCGGCCAAACCACGCAACTATCGGCGTGCCCGGAGTGGTCGTGATTTCGCTTCGCTCGGCCTCCTTTGGCTCATGCATTGGAGACTGGAGATCTGTGCGGGGACGCGAGCGAGAGCAAGATCGTTGTGTCGCGGGGGCTACAAATGTGCGACAGGTTGTCGGTTGCGGGTCGTGGTGCGGGTTGACAAGTCGGGAAGAGGCCGATTAACTACCACCCCCTATGACTACTCTAAGAATGGATTCGTTTACGATGCCGGCGGCTAACTTGGGGCCCAAGAGCCCGCTGCCGGAACTACATGGATATAAGAACGCCAGTTCCGTTGCCCTGCCCGGTGCAGAAGCGATTCCGGAAGTGAACTGGATGGATAAGGGGTCTGAAAACATGATCCTGCCGTACCGGATGCAGGATGAGTATGACCGCGAGCGCAAGCCGCGCCAGTTCAAGAGCGCGGTACTTGAGAATGACTTCCTCAAGGCCACGTTCATGCTCGAATACAACGCGCGCCTCTGGTCACTGATTCACAAACCCAGCGGCCGGGAACTTTTATACGCCAACCCGGTCTTCCAGCCGGGCAACGTGGCGATCCGCAATGCCTGGATCACCGGCGGCGTGGAATGGAATATCGGCATCTTCGGCCACTGCGTCCTGACGCTCAGCCCGTTCTTCGCGGCCGAGTTCAAGAGCCCGGATGGTTCACCGGGCCTGCGCGTCTGGGAATACGAGCGAAGCCGGCGGATCGGGTTCCAGATTGATTTCTGGCTGCCCAATAACTCGCAGTTCCTGATGGCTCGCCCGCGCATCTTCAATCAGCACAGCAAGCCGATCCCGATGTACTGGTGGTCGAATATCGCTGTCGTGGAAACGGCGGACCAGCGAGTGGTGGCCCCGACCGAGGAAAGCTACCGTCACGCCTATGACGGCAAGATGGTTGTCGGAGAATGGCCGAAGGTTGAGGGTGTGGACTTTAGCTACACCACTCGGCGCGAGTCGGCCGGTGACGCCTATTTCCGTATCCCCAAGGGCCAGAGGCCTTGGGTTGCCGCCGTCAATGGTCAAGGCAAAGGCCTGATCCACGCCTCCACCTCACGGCTCTGCGGCCGGAAGATGTGGAACTGGGGCGTCGGACGCGGCAGCCGCCGATGGCAGCACTTCCTCTCCAGTCCGGATAGTCCGGGATGCATCGAGATGCAGGGCGGTCTTGCTCCCACGCAGGGCATCTACCTGCCCATGCCGGCCAAGACCACATGGGAATGGGTGGAAGCCTATGGCATGATCGAGGCTGACCCGAAGATTGCACATGGCGAGTGGAGGGCTGCCTACCAGCACGTCGATCAGCGGCTCAACGCCATGCTGCCCGTTGATGCTCTGGAGAAGCAGTTGACAGCAACTGCGGCCCTGGCTGACAAGGCGCCCGGCAAGATGCTCTTTAAGGGCACCGGCTGGGGCGCACTGGAGAACAAGCGTCGGGCGAAGGCCGGCGAGGCGTTGCTGCCTGCGTCGATTCCTTTCCCCGACGATTCCATGGGCGAAGACCAGGCCCCGTGGCTGGAACTGCTCAACACCGGCGCGTTCCCGAATCGGCCAGCCAACCAGGCGCCCGGCGCCTTCATGGTGCAGCCGGAATTTCATCGGTTGCTCGAAGAGTCGGTTGCCAACGGCAAGAGCGACCACTGGCTCGGCTGGTATCACCTGGGCGTGATGCGCTGGCGTGCCGACGATATTCCCGGTGCAACGGCCGCCTGGGAAAAGAGCCTGCAGCGGCAGAGGACGCCGTGGGCCCTGCGGAACCTGGCCGTGATGGCCGAGAATCGCGAGGAACTCGCGCTGGCGGCCGATCTGGCGAGCGAAGCCGTCCGCATGTGCCCGAATCTGCTGCAGCTTGTGATCAATGCCTGCAATATCTGCTCGCATGCCGATCGCTCGGCGGATCTGCTGAAGCTTCTGGAACTGACGACGCCTGCGATCCGAGCCCAGGGCCGTATCCGCTACCTGGAGGCCAAGGCCGCCCTGGTTCTGGGTAAGCACGGCATCCTCAAGAAGTTCTTTGAAGAGCTTCCGCCATTAACCAGCGTGCGCGAGGCCGAGATGAGTCTGACCGATCTGTGGTTCGAGTATCAGGCCCAGCTCGTGGCTCAGGAGCGCGGCGTTGAGGTCACCGAAGCGCTGCGAGATGAGATGTACGAGACTCGCACCCCGCCAGAACAGATCGACTTCCGGATGCACGGCCGCCGTCGTCGCAAGCCTGCGGCACCCGCGGCACCCGCGGCGGCTCCGGCGGTCGCTGCAGCGGGACGAACCTGAGCCAACGTCGAGCTGATTCGTAGTTGAAAAGAGACCCCGGCAGCCACTTGGCTGCCGGGGTCTTTATGTTCCGGTTCAGCGGTGAGACAGGATCTGGAGGCGGTTGTTGCCGGAATCGACGACGACGATGTGACCAGCGCGGTCGGATACCGCGGCCCAAGGGTACGCCAGTTCGCCGGGGTCGCGGCCGGTCCTGCCCCAGACCCATATGGCTTTGCCGGTCTCGCGATCGATCTTCTGTACCCGGCTGTTGCCAAATTCGGTGACGATCAGATTGCGATCGACATCCTGATCCAGACCGTAGGGGAAGCGGAACTGCCCTGGGTCTGAGCCCGGGGAACCCATGTTGCGAACCCATTTTCCGTCCACGGTGAAGACAACGAGACGGTGGTTGCAGGCGTCGGTGATGTAGAGGAGGTCACCGTCGATGACCATCGACTGCGGGCGGGAGAACTGGCCGTCGGCCTGGCCGAAACTGCCGAACTGGCAGAGCCATTGGCCATCGGGTGTGAAGACCTGCACGCGATCGTTGTCGCCATACTCGCTGACGAACACCCGTCCTTTAGTATCAAAGGCAACATCGGTCAGGTAGATGAACTGGCCCCGTCCGGTGCCGAAGCTGCCCCAGCGGCGGATTTCCCTGCCATCTGGGGTGTAGACGATTACGCGGTGATAATGGGTATCGGGGATATAGACATTGCCATCGGGTCCGATCGAGATCCCCACCGGCCGGCCATGCTCCTGTTCGGGCATCTGCCACTCATTGACGAAATGCCCGGTAGCACTGATCCGCTGGATTCGGGCTACGCGATCGACAACAAAGAACTCTTTTGCCAGGGGGGAGTAGGCGATGCCGCGCGGGTAGATCAGCGGGCGGATGTCAGGAGGCTGCCAGATGGCATCGGGTTTCTCTCTTCGCCGGCATCCCGTCGCCCCGACGCCCCCGGTCAAGACCACCAGGCAGACCAATCCCGTGATGAACAGACGTTTTGCCAACGGCATGCATTCTATAGCCGGGGCTGTTCCTGAACTATTTCAGATGTCTGCTGGGGGGACGTGCTTCGCTTTGTCAACAGCTTTGCGGCTAATGCTCCGCCGGCCAGTCCGCAGACGTGGCCCTCCCACGACACTGAGGTCTGGGTTGGCAGAATCTGCCAGAGCATTCCCCCCCAGATGAGAAAGACTGCGAGGGACAGAAGCAGAGAAACGATGCGCCGTTCAAAGATTCCGGCGAACAGCAGGTAGCCGAAGTAGGCAAAAACCACGCCACTGGCGCCCGCGTGTACGGAGTTGCCCCGGCCGATCAGCCAGGTTCCCAATCCGCCTGCCAGTGCTCCCAGGAACGACACAATCCAGAAGTGGGCCTCGTTGCGCAGAATCAGCAACCCGCCAAGGAGCAGAATGCCGATGGTGTTGCTGGAGACGTGTGTCCAGCTGGCATGCAGGAAGGGCGCCCAGATGATCCCCACCAGGCCACGAGTAGTCCGCGGCGCTACTCCATGCTGCATCAGCCAGCCATGGAATACTATGGTGTCGGCAAGCCAAACGATCCAGATCACGGCGACAAACATGCCGATCGTCCAGGCACGTCGGCGCAGGCCATCGCCAAACGTTTCGTTTGATTTGGCCGCCGCGATGCCGTCGGGCTGCTGAATCTCGGTTCCCATGCCCGGCCATCTTACCGCGCCGCTCTGTCATGGGAAACGCGGCCAAACGGGGGAAGTATGCAGGCCATGGCGGACGCCCTTGTCTGCGACTTTCGGTCCCGATAATGTGGCTCGCTCGTTGACTGCACGGACTCGTCTGTAATCGGCCTCAAATGCATGAAGGGCTTCCACCCATGAAACCACGCATATACGAAAAGTCACAACTGCTCCAGATTGCGATGCCCATGGGCGGAATCGGCGCTGGCTGCATCTGTCTGAGCGGCTTTGGGGCGCTGCAGGATTTTTCGATAAGGCACAAGCCTGATACTACAGCGCTGGCAGATGGCCATGCCCATACCCATGCGGCTTTTGCTTTGTTGCATATCAGGGGGCGCAAGCCGATCACTCGGTTGGTCGAGGGGCCGGTTCCGGTTGAGCGGATATATGATCAGGGACTGCAGGCACAGGGCTACCGCAAGGGCGGCCATGAGGGCCTGCCACGGTTCACGAAGGCGAGGTTCCTTGCCGAGTATCCGTTCGGTCATGTCGAGCTCGATGATCCCAAGGTGCCGGTGCAGGTACGGATTACGGGGTTTAGCCCACTGGTTCCGGGTGATGAGAAGGCATCAGGTATTCCCAGTGCTATTCTGGAATACACACTGCGCAATACTTCGCGGCAGACGGTTGATTGTGAATTGTCGTATCACCTTTCTCATCTCGCAGCGGGCGCCGGCGGCGACAAGGGTACACACAACAGCGTAATCCCCCGGCGGGGTGTGCTGCTGAGCAACGCTGAGAATCCGCACGAGGCTTCCTTTGGTTCGGCCAGCCTGACGGTCATCGGTCATACGCCGCAGATCAAGGCGATGTGGCTGCGTGCACCGGCATGGACGTACGAGTCGATTACGGCGTTGTGGCGCGAAGTATCGGAAGGACGATTTGCACCCAATGCAGGCAACACCAGCCAGGCGATTGATGGCCGTAATGGCGGATCAGTGCTGGTGAAACTCAAACTGCGGCCGGGCGAGCAGGTCACCGTTCCGTTCGTGATCACCTGGTTCTTTCCCAATGTGTATGACGTTGTCGGCCGGGCGAAGGATCAGCCGCTCGCAACCTGTGCGTGTCAGGGCGGTTGCTGTGATGAGAAGAGCAAGGAGGGCCCGCGGCCGGCGTGGCAGCCGTGGTATGTGACGCAGTGGTCGAATGCAGCCGCGGTGGCGGACTATGTCTACTCTGAATATGAATCGCTACGTTCACGGACTCGCGCGTTTGCCGATGCGCTGTACGGTTCTACGCTGCCTGGGCCGCTGCTCGATGCGATCGGCGCCAACCTGGCGATCCTGAAGTCGCCGACCATTCTGCGCCAGGCGAGTGGCAATGTCTGGGCCTGGGAAGGATGTTTCTGCCAGGGCGGCTGTTGCTCGGGTTCCTGCACGCACGTGTGGAACTATGCCCAGGCTCTCCCGAACCTATTCCCGGCGCTGGAGCGCACACTGCGTGAACAGGAATTGGAACGTTCGATGGAGGAGAGCGGCCACATCACGTTCCGTGCAGCGCTGCCCGATGGCAAGCCCAATGGCGGAGGCCATGCGGCGGCTGACGGCCAGCTTGGCGGTATTCTGAAACTCTATCGCGATTGGCAGACCTGCGGCGATGAGCAGTGGCTGAAGAAGCTTTATCCGCTGGCCAAGCGCAGCATCGATTACTGCATCAGTATCTGGGACCCGAAGCACCAGGGAGCTCTTTTTGAACCACACCACAACACCTATGACATCGAGTTCTGGGGTCCGGACGGGATGTGTACCAGCATCTACTGTGGCGCTCTTGCGGCTATGTCAGCCATGGCCGAAGCAGTTGGCGCACAGGATGATCTTGCCGGATACGGGCAGCTTGCTCAACGTAGTGCGGAGTACCTCGAGCGCGAACTATTCAACGGTGAGTTCTTCATCCAAAAAGTGATGTGGGACAAGCTGGAGGCCGGCGAGCAGTTTCGCAAGACGCTCGCCGAGCTTGAGGCATCTGGCAACGAATTGGCGAAGATTCTGAAGGCTGAGGGGCCGCGCTATCAGTATGGCACAGGATGCATTTCTGACGGCGTGATCGGCGCGTGGATGGCGCAACTCTATGGCGTTGCATCGCCTCAGAATAGGGCACTGATCAGCAAGCACCTCAAGAGCATCTTCCGCCATAACTTCCGCGAAGACCTGTTTGAGCACGCCTGCCTGCAGCGTCCCGGCTATGCGATGGGACATGAGGGCGGGTTGATCCTGTGTACATGGCCGCAGGGGGGCAAGCCGACGCTTCCCTTCATCTACAGCGATGAGGTGTGGACGGGTATTGAGTATCAGGTGGCCAGCCACATGATTGCCGAGGGATTGGTGGAAGAGGGCGTTCGCATCGTTGCCGCGGCCCGCGCCCGCTATGACGGTCACGTGCGTAATCCGTTCAATGAGTACGAGTGTGGCAGCTACTATGCTCGTGCGATGGCAAGTTATGCGCTGCTGCACACGTATAGCGGCTTCCGCTATTCGGCGGTAACCCGCACTCTGGTGCTGAACCCCAAGACGACGCGCCGACCGTTCCGCACGTTCTTCAGCGCGGCCGGTGCCTATGGAACCATCGAGCTCTCCCGCACGGCCGTGACGATCAACGTGTTGGAAGGGCAACTTCAGATCGACCAGCTCTCGCTGGCCGGCAAGGCGATCTCGTGTGGGCGGACGGCTCGGCCGGGCGAGGCGGTAACGATCAGTTTGACGCGGAGTAAGAGCCGGGAAGCTGCACGATCAGCGAGGTAGCGAGGCTGGGCAAGGCCCTGTGCTCTTCTGCGGCTGGAGCGCGACTATGCCGTCCACTGAGTCAACGCGGATTACCGGTGTTTGTGGATTCGCCGGATTTATATACGATATTGCATAGCCGGGTCGCTCCACTTTAGTGGAGACGGCCCGTTGCAGCAGATGCCCGCAAGCCTTGCCGCCAGCGGTTGGCGCGAGGTGGGTTGGGTGGTCATTTTTCTCGGAATGAAACTATGGCAGACAAAAGCGTATCGACTGAGTCGCTGAAGATGGGTGATGGAAAGGTTGCGTACAAAGGCAAGAGGCTTCGCGTGGCGATGATTGGCTGCGGCGGTATTGCGCAGACCCATCTGGGTATCTACAAGGACATGCCTGAAGTAGAGATCGTCGCGGGTGTTGATGTGGTGCCGGCCAGACTGGATGTGATGCGTGACAAGTGGGGGGTCCAGGATGTCTACACGAATTGGAAGGAAATGCTCAAGAGGGCTCAGCCTGACGCGGTGGATGTCTGCACGCCTAATGGTCTGCACGCCGCCCCGGTGATCGACGCCTGTAATGCGGGCTGTCATGCCATAACCGAGAAGCCGATGGCGATGAATCCCGGCGAGTGCGAGAAGATGATCGCGGCCGCCAAGAAGAGCAAGGTGAAGCTCTCGGTGGGCTTCCAGTATCGATATCACCCAAATACGCAGCACCTCATTCGCGCCCGCGATGAGGGACAGTTCGGCAACATCATGTTCATGAAGTGCCAGGCGCTGCGCCGGCGCGGAATTCCGAACTGGGGCGTCTTCGGACAGAAGAAACTGCAGGGTGGCGGACCGATGATCGACATCGGCGTGCATGTGATTGAGATGGCACACTACTTCATGGGCGCGCCCAAGCCGGTTGCCGCCAGCGGCAACACTTGGACGTATCTCGGCGATAAGCCAAGCACCGTGGCCAGCCAATGGCCCGGATGGGACTACAAGACCTACACCGTCGAGGACCTGGCAATCGGGCAGATCCGCTTTGACAACGGCGCGATCATGCAGATTGAGGCATCGTTCGCCGCGCATATCGAGAAGGATGTCTGGAATTTCACTGCGTTCGGCGACAAGGGCGGCTGTGCATGGGATCCGACGATGATCTTCACTGATCGCGGGGGCACGATGACCAACACCAGCGCCGCCTATCTCGGCGACAACAGTTGGAATTTCCTGTTCACGCAGAAACTCAAGAACTGGGTGAATGGCTGCCTGAACGGCACTGAGCTCAAGGCCCCGGGCGAGGCCGGCCTGGCGGTGCAGAAGATCCTGGACGGCGTGTACCGTGCCGCGGCCGCTGGTAAGGAAGTGACGATTAAGTAGTCGCGGTAGCGGCACTCCACCTCTTGCCCGCTGTAAGGGGAGGTGGTGAAATCGAGCAAATGTGGGCGGGACCAGCTTATGGGCAGGTCCCGTCTTCTTTTGTTGATCCTTCGAGCGTTGATTATGGGGACCCCACGCATAGACTCTGCGAACTTCAAGTGAGCATGCAAGAGATGCGGCTCAATCAGGGAACGATTACGGAGAAGAACTCATGGGTGACATAGCTGCTTCCGCGCGGCGACTGCGAGCCTGTTATCGCGGCGAAAAAGCCGACCGCATTCCGATCTGTTCGCCGATCAACTGGCATCCGATGGGCGATATTGATGGTGAGCAGCCTGGCGGCTGGCGTGCTGATCCCGGCTTCATCGAGATGGCGCGGATGGTCCAGCGGCATTGCGATCCGCATGTTCTATGGAGCCCCGTGCCGGCACCCAGGGCGTTCTCTCCTGTCAGCTACCAGCGGTTTCTGGAGGCGCCCGAAGAGTATGTAGAGGCGCTTCCCATTGAATGGCTGGCACCCAACCGCAAGCGCGTGACCACTGTGCTGCACACTCCAAAGGGCGATCTGCGCTGGTCCTACGAGGAAGAGAACGAGATTGAGACCTCATGGGACATGGAGAAGCCCATCAACAGTGTGGGGGATGTCGACCGTTTGCTGAGCGTGCCCTGGCGAATGAAGACCTATCCGGCCGAGGCTTTTGCGGCGCATCGCCAGAACCGTGCCGCGATGGGCCGCGACGCCACCGGCGGGGTCAACATCAACTCCATGGTGGCGATGCTCTGTGGCGTCATGCACTATGAACAAATGCTTGAATGGCTGCTGGTGGAAGAGGCGGTCATCAAGGTGCTGGCAGATACCTGGCTGGACCGGACGATGAAGATCGTGGATTACCTGATGGATCAGGGAGTTGGGCCGATCTGGCACTTTAACGGCGTCGAGCGGGCCTGCCCGCCGATGATGAGCCCCGCCCAGTGGGATAAGTGGGTGGTACCCTACGATGGCGCGGTGATGAGGCGCATCAAAGCGCGGGACCCCGAGGCGATGATCCATGTGCATTGCCACGGGAAAGTGGGGACCATGCTGGCTTCATTCCTGGAGATGGGCGTTGATTCCACCGACCCCGTCGAGCCGCCTCCGCAGGGCGACATCACCTTCGCCGCGGCCCGCAAGAAGGTCGGAGATCGCATGGTCCTCTATGGCAACATTGAGTTCCTCGATATGGAACGTCGTACTCCGGACCAGATTGAAGAACTGATCAGGCGGGCCATCGCCGACGGCGGTAAGAAGCGTCTGGTGCTCTATCCGTCGGCCACTCCTCATGAACGACATACCCCTCAGTTTCTGGCGAATGCCCGTCGGTATATTGAGGCGGGGCTGAAGTACGGCACGTTCTAATCAGACGGCATTGCGCTCAGGTTCGTGAGGAGTTGCTGCCGCTGGTTGGTAGTCATGGATTGCACGGTGAGCGTCAATGCGCCCTCCTGCAGATCGATGGACTCGATATGGACGGGTAGGGCGATGTTTTCGGCGAGAATGGGTAATAGCAGAGCATTGGAAGCGGGCCGGTGCTGCAGGATGGAAATGGCTTGGGCAGCACTGATGGCGGCGATGCAGGGGATATTGGCGGCACCGCCGAGGTCGATGGTTGCCTTGCCCAGCAATTCAGGAAGTTGTCGGGACAGATCGCCCAACAACTTGGCGCGGGGCTTGGACCAGGTGAACTGCGGCAGCGGCAGCGTGCCCGCGTGGATGGTCAGAAGCTGCAGATTCAGTTGGCCATCAGGAAGCACTTCCGGGCGGAAGTCGATGCTCATGATGCGCGAGTTCATATCGAGCATGGTAGCGGCGAAGGTGATGCGATCCGAAGTGAAGTGCACCATCGGAGCGCGGAACGTGTCCTTGAGCGGTTGACCGGCGATAGTTTCCTGGCTGTAGATGAGGAACCATTTCTGCAGCAGAGCATTGACCTGGGTTTCGGTAAGCGTGATGGTCAGAGACGCTTCGGGCTCTTTGGCGAGCGGCGGACGGCCGGTGCTGCGGGCGTAGTCCCATGCGTAGCGTGCCCCGGCCCACGACTGGATGTCGATGAGCGTGTTTTCGGCATCGCGAGCTGGCTGCGAGGCGGCGGCGGAATCGGGCGGGAGATACCATGGCGGAGTGGCGCCGGCCGCCCGGTAGAGGAAGAATGCGGTGATTCCTGTCAGCAGGACGAGGAGGCACAGTGCCCAGAGGATTGCCTTGAGCACACGCGCTGGCAGTTTCCTTATCTTCGAATTAAGCGGCGGAGGCCCGTCCATGGGTCGCATTATAGAGCAGGCCGGTCATTCCTTGCAGAGCACGATCGATGGATAGTCTGTCGAGGATGGCGGCGCCTCGTCTGTTCCGGATCGCTGGAAGGCAAGGGGTACCTCATCCGCGCCCGCAAATGTAGTCGGACAGGTTCTGTATGGTGGCCTGCTTGTCGCGGACGTTGAAGGCGTTGACATCGCCGATGGAGATCATGCCGGTGGGGGTGCCGTCATCATCGACGATAGGCAGGTGGCGAATGCGTTGCGATTGCATCAGAGCTGCGACCTCGTCCAGATCGGTCAAGAGGTGGCAACAGAGAACCTCGCTTGTCATGACATCGCGCACATGCGCCTCGCGCGGGCATCGCTCAGGCACGACGATGCGGGTCAGGACGTCGCGTTCGGTGAAGATACCGGCCACGCGGTGGCCATCCATGACCAGCACTGCGCCGATACGATTCGCGTTCATGACCTGGACTGCCTCCATGACCGTGGCGGACGACGGTACGGTGACCAAGTCGCGCTCGTTGAGCCGCACGACGTCGCTGACTGTTGGCATGTGCAAACTCCTTTGCAGGGCTTCGCGCCGATCCGATCCAATGAATTGGGGCCTGGTGGCCGCGTAATCGGCTCAGGTCGGTAGAAAAGCCAAACTCTCCGCTATTGTTTGTAGGCAGGCAAACCGGCCGAGACAACACTGTGAAGAAGTTCCTGATCTATTGCGCTGTCTCGGGAATAGCTGAGTGAAGGCAGAGGTCGGAGGTCAGAGGTCGGAGAGGTCAGAACCGGGGGAGGCGGGGAGGAAAGCCAGAGGGCGAGAGAGCGAGAGTGGGAGAGGGGGAGACAAGAAGGCAAGGCGACAAGGAGACAAGGGGAGGCGGTTGTGGATAAGTGACAGGTGCGCAGGTTCTCGGCGGGGTACCCCCTATGTGTTAAGTGCTGTAGAGGTAATGGGTTAGGTGAAGAATAGGGGAGGAGGTGCGCAGGTTGTCCTGAAAGGCACGCAGGCACGAAGGGAAAGACGCTCGGGTTGGGGAACTCAGCGACCGAGCGACGAAGAGGAAGATGCTCAAGATCGAGCGCGCAGTTCGAGGGGTTTGTGTGAGTTGGACAACGTTCGCGAGAAAGGTGCTCCTATAGGAAGGAGTAGCCGTATTCGGTTGTCAAATAGCGTGGCCGGGAGTAGGCCGGGAGGGTGAAAAACACATTCCCCCATAATAAGGGGTGGTTTGGAGGGTACGGGTTTTGGAAGGTGAGGAATGACAGGGACTTGCGCGCGGCCAGAATTCTTTCACGATTTTGGGATGGATGGAAGACATAGCTAAGGGCGTTGAGCCATGAAGAGAGTGGTGGACGCGGCTATTCAGTCCAGAACATCTTTTCCGGTTCACCGGTTGAAGAGCAAGACCGCGAAGAGGCCGTCAATGCCTTCGCGTTCCGTGGCATATCTGATCTCATGCCGATTCGCGGTCGGGGAACGGCGTAGATTCCTGTCCGGTTTTCCGCTGGCCGTGGACTTACCTGTATAGCCCCGCTACTTTGCATTGGGCTCTGGCATCATGACGACAGATTCACGGTCCGATACCTTCACGCAACTCGTGCATCAGCACGCCGGCATGGTTTATTCAGCCGCCCGGCGGCAGGTTCACGATCCAGCCCTGGCCGATGACGTCAGCCAAGCCGTCTTTCTCCTGCTCTGGCGGAAACTGCCCACGATCCGCCGGCATGACCTGCTGGCCGCCTGGCTGCTTCGGGCGACGTTCTTTGCTTCCGACCGGGCCATCACCATGCGATCGCGCCGTGCGTCTCACGAACGAAAGGCCGCTACCATGCGATCTGAATCGAATCCGCCGACGCCCGATGAACTCTGGGCTGACGTTGCTCCGCACCTCGATGCAGCCTTGCAGAAGCTATCCGCCGCGGATCGCGAAGCCGTCGCACTGCACTACCTTCAGAACCTGACCCTCGCGGATGTCGGTGAGCATTTGGGCATCTCCGAAGAAGCCGCTCGCAAGCGCATCGCCCGCGCCCTGCCCAAGCTCCATCGCCTGCTGGCCGCCCCGGCGGCCGCGCCGCTGGGGCTCGCCCTGTCGGCCCACGCCATCACTCCCGTCCCGGCCGCCCTGCTCTCATCGCTGCTCGCCACTCCCACGGCCACCATCGCGGCCACCGTGACCGCTCTTGCCAAGTCCGTATCCACATCCCTTGCATTCGCCAAGGCAAAGCTTGTCGCGACCCTCGCATGTCTCGTGGCTGTCACTGGCGGCGTTATCATCGCCGCCACGCAACTTGCGATACCGCCCGCTGTGCCAGCGGCCGCCCCCGTAACGTTTGTGACCACCGCGCCCGCGACCCAGCCGGTCACCGCCGAGATGGCTTTGCTCATCTACAGCGCCGGCCTGGAAGCTCCCGTCGCCGACGATATCAAGGCGATGTCTACGGTCGTCTACTCCAAAGAGAATTACCAGTTGCTCCTTGCCGACGCGGAACGAGTCCGGCAAGTTCTCTTTCGCGAGTATCTCGCCGGGAACGTCGTCCTGCCTGAGCATGCAAGCCGCTGGGGTCTTGCGCGCACATCCGGTGGCAGCTTCACGGACGCGAATATTGTGGCATGGCAGACGTTTGGCGGTACTCGCGCCCCGTGGAATATCACTCAGTCTCTACGCCTGGCCCAGGTCATCAACCAAAGCAGCAAACCTCAGGCAACCATTGATGGCCAGAGGCGACTCCACATCGAAGGCGGCACGTGCTCCGTTGAAATCACCGCTCGCGATCCACAATGGAGCAAAGCGGAAAGCCGCGTCAGCCAAACCATTGTGTTTGATCCCACCATCGGCTCCGGCCAAGTCGCCCTGGTGCTACATGACCTCGGCCAAGTCGGCAGGAACCGGCGCTACTCCCTCATCGCGTCGTGCCCCGTCCCGGCCTCTGGTCCCGATGCCGCGGATCTTGTGAAACTTACTAACGGCGACACGCTACTGCGTCTTTCGCCCGACGAGATCCTTGCACTTCAACGCAGCGCCAAACTCTACCAGGCCGCCGCGACCCAACCGGCCGCTCCGCAATCATCGCCCAAATGGACCAAGACGCTGTCCGATGGCACGACCGTCCGCCTCGTCGCTATCGGCATGCCCAACCGCTGGCCTCTGCTGATGTGGGATCCGGATGGCAACCCGATCCGTTTGGCCGGTCGTTGGCCGAGCGCTCCACCCAATATCACCTCTCCCCATTTTGTCTGTGAGGTCTCTTCTCCATTCCCTACCGGAGCAGACGGCAACCGCGTCAAACTTCCCGATGGAACTGTCCGATACGTCTACGAGAGCGACAGCATCTATGGTGGCCCATCCTACTCCTACACACCCGCTCAGCTTCGCGAGTTCGGCGTGCGCTCTGGCGTTGGGCCGTGGCAGAGCGCCGGCGAGGTCGCCGCAGGCCACGTCACCTCCGGCCCGGGCATCAAGTTGAGCGTAGACAAGATCACACGCATGGCGGCAAACGCCGACGAGTTTTGGTGTACATTCCCCGATCCTACCGACAAGGCGATCATGTTTGCCTTGGTTGGCGACAGGGATGGCAACAGGTCCAGATCGTCTTCGACCAGTCTCGCCGTACAGGCCGCGCCGGGGAAACAGACAGTCCTCTCTGATCGGAGGCGAGCCAACTGGCTTGCGTGGGTAGACGCCGAAGGCCCCTTGCCCAAGGACGCCAAGTGCGAGTTGCTCTACCGCAACGTCGAAGTCGTCACCTTCAGCGATTTCGCACTCCAGCCCAAAGGTCGGCCTCCGTTCGACCTTCAGGGTGGCAGCAGCGCACCCGCCAGCCCTGAGCCAACTCGCGTTGCCACCTCCCGACCCAGTGAGGTCCCTCAACTCCGCGATGATCTTGAAGCTGTGCTGGCCGCCGCCCACGCCGGCGAGATGGAAACCATCCTCCGACACGCCACCGGCAAATCGGAGCGCAAGAGAGCCCTGTTCGCCCACACGCTCATCAGCATCGCGCAAGCTGTTGATGCGTTTGCCATCCGGTTCCAGCAGGATCCGACCGAACGTCTCGGCGAGCAAATGAACCAGATGGCCAGTGTCCCCGATGACGAGTATGTGCTGAATGCCGATGGCTCTGCCTCGTCCAAGTCGTTGCACCTGGTGAGGTCGGCGGATGGGCGCTGGCAGGTCGACACTGACCAAATGTTCCCCTTTGAAGAGGGCGAACTGCCTGCATTCGAAGCACGAGCCACCTTTATGGAGCATTGGACATCCCAAGTCACATCGGGCGTGTTCGCAAAGCCAGACGACGCTCTGGCAGCCCTTCGCTCCACCGGCGGCGTCCATTAACTGTGCGTGGCTGCTCGGATGCAGCCTATGGTGGGCCGAACTCATCGAGAAGGTGGTTGAACGCCACCGCCCTGATGCCGTCAGGCAGGCCAAAGCTCTGTGGACCGGCGTGGACCACGTACATGGCCGTAAGCTTCAGATCCTGCATCGCAATTCGCATGGAGGGTGTCACCTGCGGAGTGGAAGTCCTCTTGATCTCGACGCCGATCCGACGCCGTCCGCGCACGATCAAGAGGTCCAGTTCAGCACCGGCATGCGTAGCCCAGAAATGGACGTCGCCCGATTCCAGACGCATCGCCTGGCAGATCTGCTCGATCACGAAGCCTTCCCACGATGCCCCCACCTTGGGATGGCGCAGCAGATCGTCGCGACTTCGCTGGCCCAGCAGTGTGTGCAACACCCCCGTGTCGCTCAGATACACCTTGGGTGCCTTCACCTGCCGCTTCGTCAGGTTTTCGTGCCAGGGCCTGAGCTGGCGCACAACCAGTGCGGCGGTCAGCTTGTCCAGGTACCCGCGGACGGCCGACTCCGACATCCCGAACGCCCTGGCGAACTCGGCCGCGTTCCAGATCTGCGCATGGTAGTTGGCGAGCATGGACCAGAAGCGGTACATCGTTGTAGAGGCGACGTTCACACCCAGTTGATGCAGGTCACGTTCGAGGAACGTCTTGATGAAGTCCTCGCGCCACTGGTAGCTGGCCTTCTCGGAAGCGGCCGTGAAGGATCTCGGGAAGCCGCCGCGCAGCCACAGCTTCTGGCTCGCGGCCGGAGTGACATCACGAAGTGACAGGCCCCGCAGTTCGTGGTAGTGAATCCGGCCGGCCAGCGACTCCGAACTCTGCCGCAATAGAGAGGGCGACGCGTTGCCCAGGATCAGGAATCGTGCCGGCGTCCGGGGCCGGTCCGCCAGCACGCGCAGAGCCGGAAACAGGTTCTCGAAGCGCTGAATCTCATCCAGGATCACCAGGCCGTGCTGGTCCCTAAGGTACAGCATCGGGTCGGCCAGCAGCGCCACGTCGGCGGGATCCTCAAGATCCAGCATGGTGACCGACCGTCTCCATTCCGCCGCCAATTGCCGTGCCAGGGTAGTCTTGCCAACTTGGCGGGCACCAAGGATCGCCACGACCGGATAGTGCTTCAGGGCGTTCCGGATCTCCGCGGTCTCAACCGGGCGCTTGATCATACTCCAGATCATACATTGAAATGCCGTTGTCAGCAAACGGAATTTCAAGGTCACAGTTCTGGCAACATCGGCTCTTTTGCCAATCCCGGCGGCTGCTGGGCCCACTGCGATGTCAATGTACCTGATCTGCTTGTGTATTTGATAACGCACACGTGGGATGTCAGCACTGAGGGCGGCTTACAACGATAGTCTTGCGTCTGGAGAGGGGATATCGAGCGATTCGAAGGTCTTTCTCCCCATGATGACTGCGTGGCCCAGGGTCGTCCTCATGAAAAACGGCATATCATCCGGCAGATGCTGGTAGAGGTGACCCGTGCCTGAGGTACGGTAGTGCCCGTGCCAACGCTGCATACGAGTGTGGGTCAGCCACTGCGCCCGGTCTCCTGTCCCAAGGCATTGGCATCCCGCCGCCCAAGCCGAACCCGAAGGACTGGTTTGCCGCCATCAGCTGATATATTCTCGGCGGTTGGTTTCCAGCTAGAGACAATCCATGCGAACACACTCTATCATCTCACGCTTCAGCTTGATTGCCGTCCTGGGCGCAATGCTGCTTTCATCCGGCATTTACGCCGGTACGGTCACGTTGAACAACGATCAGGTGTCCGCCAGTTGGACAACGCGCGACAACACCTTGTGGCCCGACACCATCAAAGAGACCGCCAGCGGCGAAAATTTGTCGTTGCGCGGCGAACTATTTACGTTGATGCTCAGCACCGGCGAAGCCATTCGCGCATCCCAGTTTCATCTCGTCGGCGACGTGAAGACGGGACCGCTGAGCGTGGACCTGGGCGCATCGCGATTCTCCGAACGGCTGCCGGGTAAGCAACTCACCGCCGAGATGGTCAGCGACGACGGTGATCTTCAGGTCACCTGGCACGCCGTTTTGCGCGACGGCTCCCGCTACGTGCGCGAGCAGTTCATCTTCACCGCCGGCAAACGTGAAGTTCCGCTCAATGGCATCATGCTTCTGGACACACCGTTCGTTGGGGCGCATGCCACGGGCACCGTGGACGGTGCGCCGGTGATGACCGAGACCGCCTTCTTCGGCGTTGAGCATCCGCTCTCCATCCAGCGCGGCGAGATGAACGGCATCCGCTGCTACCTTCCACGCAGCGCATCGCTGGCGGCGGGGGAGAGCTATGCCGCATCGCTGGTCATCGGATTCGTCACTAAAGGCCAGGCCCGCCGGGACTTTCTGGCGTATCTCGAAAGGGAACGCGCGCATCCCTATCGCCCCTTCCTGCATTACAACTCTTGGTATGACATCGGTACCATGAGCAAGTACGACGAGACCGCCGCGCTCAATGTCATCAACACCTTCGGCGAGGAACTCCATGTCAAACGCGGCGTGAAGCTTGATTCTTTTCTGTTCGACGATGGCTGGGACGATCCGCAGACGCTCTGGTGTTTCGACAAAAAGAACTTCCCCGACGGTTTTGCCAAGGTCCGTGCCGCCGCTGAGAAATACGGCGCTGAGCCCGGCATCTGGCTTTCGCCGTGGGGCGGCTACGGCCGGCCGCACGACCAGCGCATCGGGTTCGGCAAGGGACAAGGCTTCGAGATGCGCGACAACAACTTCACTCTGGCTGGTCCGAAATACTACGAGCGCTTCCGCGGCCTGTGCGTGGACGTGGTCAAGAGCTACGGCATCAACCAGTTCAAGTTTGACGGCATCGGGCAGAATAGAAATACCCGCAACCTCGGCGCGGGAGGTGGGGAGGGTGGCGGTGCGCAGCGGGACTTCGACGCGATGCTCAAGCTCATCGGCGAGCTGCGCTCGCTTAAGAGCGACCTCTACATCAACCAGACCACCGGCACGTGGGCTTCGCCTTTCTGGCTGCTCTACGCCGACTCCATCTGGCGCGGCGGCAGAGACCATTCGTTCGTGGCCGGCGACGCGCCGGAACGCGAACGTTGGATCAGCTACAGGGACAACGAAACCTACGACAGGGTCGTTTCCCGCAGCGACCTGTTTCCTTTGAATTCGCTCATGTTGCACGGGATCATCTATGCCAAATCCGCGCGTGGGCTGAGCACCGATCCCAGCAACGCGTTCAGATCCGAGATTCGCGCCATGTTTGGCAGCGGCACGCAGTTGCAGGAGATGTACATTACGCCCGCGCTTCTCTCGCCGCAGAATTGGGATGACCTGGCCGAAGGCGCCAAGTGGTCGCGAGCCAATGCCGATATCCTGGTGGACACCCACTGGATCGGTGGCCGCCCCGAAGATGGCCAGGTCTATGGCTGGGCTTCGTGGTCGCCGAAGAAGGGCATCATCACCCTGCGCAACCCCACATCGCGCGACCGAAACCTGCAGCTCGACCCGGGGAAAGCCTTTGAACTGCCGGCCGGCGCCGCGAAGAAATACAGCATCGTTCCCGCGTTCCCGGATGAACAGACCGACGTGAAAGAACTCAACGCCGGCACCGAAACCGCGTTCAAGCTCAAACCATTTGAAGTCTTGGTGCTGGAAGCCTGGGCAGTGAATTGACTGGTATGGGCTCACGTGTTCTGTCCCGTTGGAGCCAATAAGGAAGCGGCCGCGCCGGCGGCATTGCTACGGCCGAGGTCGGCACGTGCCAGTGGCTCTTGCCACAAAAGATGGCCACGCTCGACTCTCCGGAACGCCATAAACAGACGATTGCGTTTGGCTTTCTGCCGTGACATACTGGGCAAACGGTTTCCATTCACTACCGGTAAAGAAGGGCGATATGAGTTTCCAGTCATCACAGCAACCTCCGGCACCTTCGGTGGATCCGAACAGCGCGTTTAGCGCTCCGCTTCCGCCACCTGGTGGCCCTCCACCGCTTGGAGCGATGCCGCCGGGCTTTGCGGCGAGGCCTGGCGGGCCGGTGCCGCCTATGCCGCCGATGCCACCGGGGATGATGCCGCCACCGATGTATCCCATGCCACAGCCGCCGCCAGGTAAGAGCCACAGCTTCGTGCGCGGGATCTTCGTGACGCTGGCGACGACGATCATCGGTTTTTCTCTAATGCTGAATATCTACCTGCTGTTTCTCAACGGCGTGATGTCCGGCCGGACATCATCGAAGTCGGAAACAGTGGTTGCGGGCGACCCGATGCAGAAGATCGCCATGGTGCGTCTCGATGGCATCATCATGGATAGTGCCTACACGAAGTTCGATCGCCTGCTTACGCTGGTGGAGAAGGAGAAGAACATCAAGGCGTTGATCGTCGAGATCGATTCACCGGGCGGATCGGTGACGGCCTCGGACATGATCTATGATCGCCTGGTGCGCTTCCGCAAGGCGCATCCGGGGATGCCGGTGGTGTCGGCGATGGGGTCATTGGCGGCAAGCGGCGGATATTACTCCGCATGCGGCACCGACTATATTGTTGCACAGCGTACGACGATGACGGGCAATATCGGTGTGTTGATGCCGCGGTACAACATCAGCGGACTGGTGCAAAAACTGGGTGTTGCGGAGAACACCGTGACATCAACCGGATCGCGGTACAAGAACGCCGGGTCGATGTTCAAGCCGGATGATCCGGTAGAAACGAAGTACTTCCAGGAATTGATCGACCAGGCATTTGTGCAGTTCAAACAGGTGGTTCAAGAAGGTCGCGGCGAGCGGCTGAAGCAACCGCTGGATGAGATTGCCAATGGCAAGATCTACATGGCCGGCGACGCTCTGAAGTTGGGGCTTATCGACCAAGTCGGTTTCCTTGATGATGCGATTGCTTATACGGCGAAAACGGCCGGGCTTTCCAAGCCCATGGCGGTGCGATATGAGGACAATCCCTCGTTGAGCCAGTTGCTGTTTGGCGCCGAGTCGAAGTTCGGAGGCAGTTCTCCGGGCGTTACGCTGCATGTCAGTCCGGAGGTGATCGATGAGATGACGACGCCGCGGCTGATGTATCTCTGGCGGGGTCAGTAAGTACAGAGAGGTGGGGATGAAAGGCTGGCCGAGTGATGCGATACATACGGCTGGTAATCGGTGTTTTCGCCCTGATGGTGTCATCGTCGGCGATGGCGGCGAGTCCCGAGAGTGTGGCCGAATCGATCCGCAAGGGGCGTGAATGGCTTCTGAGCCAACAAAAGGGAGGCACATGGGAGCAGGCCTCTGCGCCGGAGAAGCCCGGGCCATCTGATGTCGCAGGCGGACAATGGGGCGGGCTTACATCCCTGGCGACTTATGCCCTGTTGGCATCGGGGGAGTCGATCCAGAATCCGAAGCTGCACGATGCGGTGGATTTCCTGAAGCATGCGGAGATCCGGGGAACCTATGCAATTGGCATGCGGTCGCAGGTATGGCAGTTTCTGCCGGCCGATCCCGATATGTCTGCCTGCGCTAACCGTGATATGCAGGCGCTGCTCAATGGCGTGCTGCAGACACCCGACAATACCGGGCTCTACAACTATCTGACGCCCGCCAAGCCGGATGACACCCGCGTTGATCACAGCGTGAGCCAATACGGGGTCCTGGGCGCATGGGCGCTGGAAAAGATGGGCGCGGCCATTCCGCCGAAATACTGGCAACTGGTGGAGGAGAGGTGGGAGGCGCACCAGGATGCTTCGGGCGGCTGGTGCTATGGCCGCCGGCCAAGCGATGGGCAACCGATCAGTATGGCGATGACGGCGGCGGGGGTCGCGACGCTGTTTATAACTCAGGACTTTCTCCATGCGAACGAAGGGATCCAGCCGCGCGGAAATATCACCCGGCCGACGATTGAAGCGGGGTTGAAGTGGATGGCCGACAATTTCGATTCGACCGGTGGGAACTGGTATGCGTGGTATGGCATCGAACGGATCGGCGTTGCCAGTGGGCTTAAGTACTTCGGGCCACACAACTGGTATGAGAAAGGCGCGGAACTGATAACGCAGAGCCAGGATGCCGGCGGGTCTTGGGGCGGTGATGTCGTTTCAACGAGTTTCTGCGTGCTGTTCCTGTCGCGCGGGCGGGCTCCGATCATGGCGAGCAAGCTGCAGTACGAAGTCATCGAGGCCAAGAGCAAGCAGCCGGTGGCCGGGCTCTGGAACCAACGGCCGCGTGACCTTGCCAATGCGACCCGATGGGTTGGCCAGCGCGTGGAACGCGACTTGAACTGGCAGATTGTTAATCTGCAAGCTCCGGTCGACGAACTGGCGGAGTCGCCCATCCTCTATATTTCCGGTTCCAAACCGCTGAATCTGTCGGATCCCGATAAAGCCAAGCTCAGGCAGTACATTGAGGATGGGGGCATGGTGGTGGCCAATCCCGATGGCGGCAAGATTATCTTTACCGATTCGTTCAAGAAGCTTGGCGAGGAACTGTTTCCGCAATACAAGTTCCGCGAGTTGGCGGAGAAGCACGTCATTTATACCGGGCAGCAGTTCCAGCGGGCGAAGTCCAAGGTGAAGTTTCCGCTGCAGGCGCTGAGCAATGGGGCTCGCGAGTTGATGATTGCGTTACCGCCGGCCGACCTGGCGCGGCAGTGGCAATTGAACGATGACCGCAAGCGAGAAGAGCCGTTCCACCTCATGGCGAACCTTTACCTGTACTCCGTGGACAAGGCTTCGCAATACAAGGGTGAGCGCAAAGTGCTCAAGGTGGATCCCGCAGTTACGGCGGACAAGGCCATTTCGCTGGCCCGCCTGCAGTACGATGGCAACTGGGATCCGGAGCCAGGCGGATGGCGACGGATGCAGGCGGTGATGCACAACAGCCATTCGGCTGATTTGAAGGTCAGTCCGGTGAAACTTGGCGAAGGGAAACTCGACAACAGTTTCAATGCGGCGCATCTGACCGGCACTGGCGCGATCAAACTTACGCCAGCCCAGCAGGAAGAGTTGAAGAAATACGTGGAGGGTGGCGGTGTGCTGATCGTCGATGCGGCCGGAGGAGACAGTGCATTTCGCAACGCGGTTGAGGCCGAACTAGCGGCGGTCTTCGGCGCCGACGGCGGCAAAGCGTTATCCAGTTCGCTTAAGCCGGACAATGCGCTATACAGCGCCATGGGCGAGGTGGCGACGACGACCGAGTATCGCAACTATGCTCGCCTGGAACTTGGGCGCCTGCCCAAGGAGCCTCGGCTGCGTGCCCTTGAGGTGAATGGGAAGTACCGCGTGGTCTATAGCCCTCAGGATATGACGGTGGGGCTGCTGGGCCAACCGGTGGACGGGATCTTCGGCTATAGCCCGAAATCAGCGACAGACATCATGGCGAGTCTGCTGCTGTATGCGGTGAAGTAGGGGGGTGCAGGTCGGCTGTGCGCTTGTATCAGGCGGGACTACCGACAAAAAAGCGGGCGAAGGGAGTCGAACCCTCAACGTCAGGCTTGGAAAGCCTGCACTCTGCCATTGAGTTACGCCCGCAAGGTGCGGCGGATTGTACACGCCGCCTGCCTCAGCGATCAAGGCTCTCGCTGTGCCGCGCGAAATGCCTGGGACTATTGTACTTGCGCCGACCACCCGGTGGTGTTTGCCTCGACTAACTTCCTCCAGTATTGTTGCGAGACTATGAAATACCAAGCAGTTCTTCTCTTTGGCGCTCCTGGCAGCGGCAAAGGCACGCAAGGCCAGATGGTCGGGCAGATTCCTGGATTCCTCCATACATCGACGGGAGATCTCTTCCGCGCACTCGACAAAAACAGCGAGTTGGGCAAGGTCTTTGCGCAGTACTCCTCCAAGGGTTTGCTGGTTCCGGATGATTTCACGATCAAGCTCTGGAAACAGCACATGGACAATCTCGTGAAGGCTGGCAAGTTCAACCCGACAACGGGTCTGGTCATCATGGATGGCGTTCCGCGGAACGTAAATCAGGCCAAGTTGCTGATGGACGCCGTGGAGGTGAAGAAGATCGTCTACCTGGAAACGGCCGATATCGACAAGATGGTTGCCCGGCTGAAGAATCGCGCCATCAAGAGCGGCCGGGTGGATGATGCGGATGAGAAGGTCATCCGCAATCGCATGACGGTTTACGCCAACGAGACAGCGCCGGTTCTGGAGTGCTACGACAAGAGTGTTGTCGCCAGCATTGAGGCCGATCAGTCCATCATCAGGGTATTCTCCGAAGTGGTGGCGGCCCTGGTGCCCGTGAAGGAAGCGGCTGAGAAAAAGGCGTAGAAGTTAGCTACAACGGAGTTGCAGCGATGCAGAACGGCCGGGACAATAGTGCCCGGCCTTTTTGCATTGCCTTTACTGGAGCAACCTATGGTCCTCAAAGCTCTGATTGCGTGTGTCGCGGTCGGCTGTGTTTCTGGGATTACGATTTCGGCCCGTGCCGCGGATTTGGCCGCGGTTCCTGGCGTGGTCAGCCACATCAAGCTGCTCTCGGACAAATGCGAGGATGTCTCCAGCCTTGAGGACTGGAAGAAAACGTACATCAAGGAGGGCATGAGCGACCAGGACAAGGCCCTTGCGATCTGGAAGACGGTCGTGCGATATCGCCACCAGACCAACCCATCCAGCGAATGGCGATGCCCGGATACGCATGTGCATGATCCGCTCAAGACGATCCACGTCTATGGATACGGAATGTGCTGCTGCGCCACCAGCAACGTCACGGGCCTGGCACGGTACCTGGGCATGGAAGCGCGCGGACTGAGCATCACGTCCCACACGATCAGCGAGATTAAGTATGACAACACCTGGCACATGGTCGATGGATCGCTGATGAACTATTTCCTGAAGCCCAACGGAGTGATCGCGTCGGCCGATGAGATTCGTGATGCGGTGGTTGGGTGGCATGAGGCGAACCCGGGATACAAGGGGGATGGAGGCAAGCTGCTGCAGTTTGCCGCAAACGGGAACTGGAGAACCAAGGGGCCGGCGCTGCTGGCAACGTACCCCTATGCACAGGAGAACGGCGCTAACCCCGCCAACGTGCACGGCTGGCACGCCACGATGTGCGAGTATGACTACAAGCAGGCGGTGGGGTATGAGACGATGCCATCGCTTGGATATGAACTGAACATCCAATTGCGCGAGGGTGAACGCATTACCCGCAACTGGTCAAACCAGAAGAAGGTGATTGATTGGACGGATGCCGACATTGTCGATGGCGGGCAGGCAATCCTCGGTGTGCAGCGAAAGCTTGGCGATAAGGCTCCGGGACGCATCGGCAACGGGCTGGTTGAATACGACGTGCCTCTGGCCACGGTGGCGTTCCGTCGCGGGGCGCTGACGGCCGAGAACCTGGCGTGCACGGCCGAGGATAAGGTCGCTCCGGCGGTGCATGTCATGGCGCCGGACAAGAGCGGTGTCCTTATCATTCGCATGCCCAGCAGCTACGTCTATCTTGGCGGCACAGTCTCTTTCAATGCGGTCGTTGGCACTGGCGGGGCGATTGTCGTCTCCTATAGCGATAACAACGGGATGGACTGGGAGAAACTCACCACGGTCAATTCCAGCGGGACGCAGAAGCTGGATCTGGGGAATCGTGTGGTCCGGAAATATGACTATCGGATAAAGCTGGAAATGCAGGGCAAGGGCACCGGCCTGGATGTGCTCAAGATCACCAATGAAATTCAGCATTCTCAAGCTCCGCTTCCCACGCTTGCCGATGGGAAGAATGTGATCACGTTGTCTGCCGGTGCCCAGGAAGGCACGATCACCATCGAGCCTAATACTGATCCCGACAATACTCGCGGCCGGCAGCTTAGCGTGAAGGAATTTCACCCCACGCTGACAAGTGCGAAGCTGACAACGCTGAGACCAGAGGGCAAGGGCAGCGCAACGTTCTCAGTTCCGACACCTGGCGATATCACGCGCGTGCGGGTGAATATGGGCTATCGCTGCCGTGATGCCAACGACACGTTTGTGGTCTCATCATCCTTTGACGGAGGTAAGACGTTTGTCGAGATGGGCAAGATCAGCGGCCCGACAGTGGGCTATACGAAATACATGGTGTTGTCGGATGTGCCAGCCGGCTCGCGCAATGTGCTTGTGAAGATGGAGGGCAAGGAACTCAATACAGCGTGCGTGTTTGCCCTGCGCATTGACGCGGACTACAAAGAGCCGGCCGGCGGATTCCGGCCGGTGAAGATCACATATACCTGGGATGAGAACGGCCAGGCGAAAACCGATGAGCACATTTGCTCAAAGCCCAGCGACAGCTACGAGATTACCTGTGGGCCTAAGACTACGGTAAAGAGCGTAGCCATGGAGCTTGCTCCGCTGTAAACGGCTCGGATCCTGGAGTTGGCGCCTCCGACATGCGAGGTCTCACGGGGGTGATACCGCAGTCTATTCCACCGGCGGCTTCCAGCTATCGATGGCCGGGGAATCTTTTTCGCTGACGTCCATGCTGGTGAGTGCATGCCAGCCATCCACGGCCAGCGGCTTGATCGCCAGTTTCACCACCGGCTGATCCTGGTCATTGACAATGGCGCAGGCGACTTTGACCTCTTTGCCGATCTCCAGTTGCGGTGGGTAGATGAACTTCTCGCGGAAGAAGGTCAGGTCCGGTAGCCAGGTGCGGATGTCCTGCTTGAGCTTGACCACATAAGACTTCTCGCCTTGGGTGAAACGGAAGGCGAAGTGGTATGGGCGGTAGATGGGAGCGCAGCCCTTATTGTCCATGGTGACAAAGGTCTCAATTAACTGGCCCGGCCTGGCTTCCAGGGGCAGGTTCATCTGATGGATAAAGAAGCGGTAGCCCATCCGCTTATTGAACTCCATGATCTTGGGCATCCACTCATCGGGAACTACCACGCTCTTGGGCATGAAGACCGAGACGTGATACTTGTATCCCTGCTCGATAATCCAGTCGACGTCGTAGTTGGACCGTTTCCAGGAAGAGACGGTGCCGCAGGTTTCGTAGGTTACCGGCCGGTACTTCCAGGCATCCCTGAGCCCGTCTTCCTCAACCGACTGGGGATAGGCATCGTACATATGGTTCCAATTCAGGCCGGCGGGTACGGTGCCATCTGATCTCTTGTTCATATCGCCGAAGCAGTCAGCGCGCCAGCCGAAATGCCTGTCCTTAAGTGTCGAGGCATACTTGCATCCAGGCGTGCTGAGCATCAGGATGAGGTCCGTCTTCTTGAATGCTTCGCAATAGACGTCCACCAGTTTGGACGCGGTCTGGTAAGTGGCGTTGCCGCCACCTTCGCCCCACTGGCCGCCGTAGGCGACGTCAAAGCTCTCGAGGTCGGGGTGGCCATCATAACGCTTGCCAAGAGCGCGGATCAGGTCGCCCCAGTGTTGTAGATAGAGGGGGTTATTGCAGTCAGCTTCTGGGAGGCGCGGGCGGCGGACTCGCATCGTGGTGGGCGCGGTGGTCGGAGAGGGGGTGGGGGGAACGGCAGCGACGGCCGCGGGCCTGGTTGTTGGGCGGCCTTGGCGCGTGCCTCCCATGGTGTAATACCAATCGGGCGCATCTTCGGGTTGAGCCCAGGGCTCGATCCGCAACTGGAGTGTCTGGCCGCGGTCGTGGGCGGTCTTCAGGGCCGCGTCGAGGATGTCGAAGCGGATCTTGCCTTTTTCCGGCTCGATGGCCTTCCAGGGCCAGCGGCAATAGGAGACTCGTGTTGGCGGATAGTGGTCATTGGAGAGATCGGCGTTGGCCGGGGCGAGGAACTCCATGGGCCCTTTGCTGTCATCCCAACGCATGCCCGGGTAGAGCGGGTCGCCGTTGAAACGCTGGAAGGTGGTCGTGCCCTTGTGAGGGTTATTGATATAGGCGTCGTTGTACTCGGGGCGGATTCGCTGGACGACCTCTGCCTTGCCCCAGGCATCGCGCCAGCGAGTGGGCTGAGCAGGTGGCGTCTCCGCCTGACTCTTCGCGGGAGCAGGCACCGCTGCGGTTTCCGCGGCCATCATCGGAGCGGCAAATAGCGCCCATCCCGCAAGACCAACAGTCAGGGACACAGCACAGTCACGAAGCATTCTGGAACTACACAACATCGCCAGCCACCTTTTTGCGCGGTAAACGGACTATCCCGCGTCGGATCTGCAACAAGCCTTGAGATGCTATTTCTTCGCCAACGACCATCGCCAACGATGGCGAGGATTCTACCGGGATTGGGCCGAAGGGCAAAATCTCCGTCCGTACATCAATGGCCGGCAATCTCACCATCCAATTGGTCCAGTTGCCGGATGGCAGCCTGTGTATTGTGTGCGCCGATATGTGATGCTGCCTCGACGCGGCGGTTAAGGCCCTGTGTCTGCTGCAGGGTCAGAGCTGGTGATGCCGCGATCTTGTCGAGCAGTTGTGCCTTTCTGCGATCCAAGGATTGCTGCCACTGAAACAGGATTGATCGGTACGTCTGATTGTGGCAGTGCTGGCAGGCGTCCGCGTAGTCGCCAAGCTCGCTCTTGCGCTCGCGTAACCGGTGGCAGTCAGCGCACTGAACCCGGTCCTGGTGTGGATCGGGCTTGTCGGCGCGGCCGCCGGCGATCGCTTCGGCGATGTCGGTGTGACACTGCTGGCACAGGGTGCTGGTGCCGCGGTAGATGGTTCGGGTCGGTGATTGCTCGTGACAGGATGCACACGCGACATCTTGGTGGTCGGCATCGAGCTTGAACCTGGAATCGCGGTTGTGGACAAACTGAAGGTTTTGGCGTCCGAAGCCCTGTTCGGTATGGCAGGCGAGGCATGATCGGTCGAATTGTCCTTCGTGCGGGTCCCGATGGCAGTCAGCGCAGGTGTGCAAGAGTGGCTTGAACTGGGCGCTGGCCAGATGGTCGCGAGCTCCAGATGGGCCTGTGGAGGTTGCGGCGATTGGTTGATGGCACTTGTCGCAGGCCAGGTCTTCATGAGCACCGCGCAGGAGGAAGGTACTGTCACGATTGTGCTGGAACGTCATCTCGCGGCCAGTCCATCGGGTGGGGCGATGGCAGTTGGTGCATTGCTGCGAAAGCTGCCCTCGATGCGGATCGGCATGGCATCCAGAGCAGGTTGCGGATGTACCGACGAACTTGGCCAGAGCCAGCGGTGTGTCTGGGCTGGGCATGGCATGGCATTGCCGGCAGTCCAGGGCAGCATGGGCATCCTCAAGGCGGAAGGAGGTGTCGCGATTGTGGACGAACAGCAGGCTCCTGCCAGTCCAGCCGTCGGTGCGGTGACACTTATCGCACTGGGAACCCAAGGTTGGTACATGCGGATCGGCATGGCACTGGTTGCAGGTCCGGCCGATCCCTTCCATCTGGAATGTCACACGGGATGGGGCTGTCGCCGGGGTGGTAGCGGCGGCGGCCGGGATGGCGAGGATACGATGCAACGGTTGAGATGAGGTGGGCCTTCGGGTGGGGCTATGGCATGCATCGCAGGAGGCCTTGGCGTGGCGTCCATCCAATACGAAGGATGTATCACGTTGATGGTCGAACTTCAGGTGTGCTGCATCCCATCCCTGCACGCTGTGGCACCGCTGGCAATCGTCGAGCCGCGAGATCTGGTGGGGATTGGCATGGCAGCGCACACAAGCGTCAAAGGTTAGGCCGATGTAGCGAAGCTGCCCGGTGACCGGCGAGTGCTTGAGATGGCAATCGCGGCACTCGATGGTTTGATGGCGTCCGTCCAGAGCGAATCGGGCAAGCTGGTGGTTGAACTGATGCTGATCCAACCCGCGTAGGTCCGCATTGGCGCCTTGGTGCTCTACGTGGCAATTCCTGCAGCGGCCAGTGAGTTGTCCGTGATAGCCCTGCTTCGCGGCCAACACCTGCTTGATCGTGTCGTGACAGCCTAGACAGGAAGCGTTGGACGGTCGCTTGAGATCCACATGGCAGGCCTGGCACCGTGCGGTTCGCAGGTCGTTGGCGTGGGATGACACGAGGGGGCCAGGTTCCAGGATGGTGTTCTCCTGAACCGCAGGACCGGTCAGATGCAATCGCTGCGGGCCGGTATACCAGGCAACGGCCGCCCCGATGGCAGCAGCGACGACCGCTGTAGTAACGGCCGCCCACAGTGAGACGACCGGCTCGCCGTGCGCATGACTGCTGATGCCGTGCTCGAGCGGATGGTGGCGCGAGGCGTATTCGCGCGACACGTGGCCGGTGAAGATGCCGCGCAGGGCTTTACGCGTGGGCGGATTGATCAGCGAAAGGAACAGATGTATCGCGAGGAACCCGCAGGCCGCGAAGAACAGACGGGAGTGAACTACCCAGGGTCGAAGATCCGCGGTGCGCAGCAGCATCATCAGTCCGGTCGCCGCGAAGGCCGGGACGACAAGGAGGATGAAGATGCCATGGATCTTCTGCCCCGCGTTATAACGGCCGGCCGGAGGCATGAGCACCCTGCGCGGCATGAACAGGTGCACCGGCGCGACGACAAGCCATTTCACATCACCCAGGCCGAAGCGCAGCCAACTCCCCATATCCTTGAGGATCATGGAGAGTTGCCGCGAAGCGACCGCCGCCAGGAACAGTTGAGTAAGTGAAGCTAGAAGCGAGATGCCCAGCGCATTGTGGACGGCGATGGCGATCCGTGCTGTGGCAGGATCGATCTGGGTCCAGTGCACCGCCATGATGATTCCGCCACTAACCAGAAGGGTGATGTCCTGCAGCGCGATCACCCAGTGGAGGATGATCTGCAGGCGTGAAAATCTGCGAACGAGCTCCGGGCTCATGGGTGGGTTGCCGCTCCCTTCTCGGGCTGGGTCTGTGCGGTGGGCGTGATCGCCACCTGGCGCTGGGTCAGCGAGACACGATCTGCGCCATCGCGGCCCTGGCGATAGGCAACAGCGCGAAGCGAAGCGGCATTCGCGGGGATGGTGACCGACCAGTGCATGGACTCTCCAGATGGAACCACGGCACCGCCGGCGCTGGTGAATTCGTGGCTATCGAGGATGAGAGCTCCGCCTGCGGCATCGATCGCTGAAAGCTCAACGGTGACGATGCGCACGCCGAAGTCACCTGTGGGCAGGTTGTGCGGAAGGCGGTTGGTCAGTGTGACGTTGGCTAGACCCGGATGCGTCACTATGTCGAGAATGATCGCTTGATCGGCCGCTATCGTGGGCGCCAGGTCGAAGCTGTGACGGTGTTCTGCGGCTGCCTTCTCCATCGCCACGAACAGCCGCGAGATCTCGCTGGTGGCCTTTGTGATGGTGCGCGTGACCTCGGGCATGTGGCAGTGACGGCAGTCGTGCTTGTCGGGAATGGTTGAAGCAGCCCACTGCGATTTTGTGCCACGGTGGCACCGGCCGCACATCTGTGCGCCTTCAAAGGCTTTGGGATCAACCGTAATCGGATGCGGCTTGACCATCCCGGTTGGCTGCTGGGGGCCGACCATTGCACCATCTTTGAGGTGGCAGGATACGCACGATACGCCTAGTTCGCGGCTATCAGCGCGAGCCTGGGGCGTGTCGGTGGTAAGTGTCGGAAGGGGTGCATGGCAGGGGATGCACTGCGTGAAGTGATAGTCGTCGGTTGCCTGCCGATAGCGCGGATTCGTGTAGGCACGGGCGTGCGGCGAGCTTGTCCATTCGCGCGTGATGTCGACATGGCATTCGCCACAGTCTTGCGGTGTGGCGAAGCTGCCGGGTGTCACGCGGGTCAGGTTCTCAAAGCTGCAACCACAGGCAAGCATGGCGATGCCGATGAAGCAGGCGAGCCAGAGCGCGGGGGTTTGGCTAGAGTGTTTGAAAAACCGACTCCAAGGCATCGGCCGCCTCCTCCAGTTGCTCAGGGCTGACGATCAGTGGTGGCATCCACGCCAAGACGTTACGAGATGCGCCGGTCTTGCCCAGAAGATACCCGCGGTCCTTGAGCTTTTCGAGGACGATATCGAGCACTGCAGCGGCGGGAGTTTCGCCACGTGGCGCGAACTCCACGCCGATCATCAGGCCACGTCCGCGCACTTCGCGAACAAAGTCGAAACGAGAAGTCAGACGGCCAAGCCGGGATCGCAGGAAGGCGCCCAGTCCGGCACTGCGCTCGACAAGGCGATCGCGCTGGAGGATCCGGAGGAATGCGATGCCCGCCACGGCTGTCACCGGGTTGCCTCCAAACGTAGATGCTCCAGGGCGGGTGTAGCAGGCCGCAATATGCGGCGTGGTCGAGAAGAAGCCGATGGGCGTTCCTCCGCCCAGGGCTTTGCCGCCGGTAAGAATGTCGGGAGCGATGCCCTCATCCTCGACGGCAAACATCCTCCCCGTCCGCCCGAAGCCTGTCTGCACCTCATCGGCCACCAACAGGCAGCCGTGGCGATCCAAGACTTCGCGGAGACGAGGATAGTAGCCGGCCGGCGCAACGTTGATCCCGCCATTGCCTTGCACGATCTCGACAAACATGGCGGCGGGTTTTCCGCACGGGTGGGTCAGGATCGCCTGCTCAACGGCGCTGACACATTCCCACGAGCACGATCCCGCGCACTTGCCAAATGGGCAATCGCGGCAGTTGGGCCGAGGAACGTGAACGACATCTTGAGGGGGATGCGGATCGGTGCGCCACATGGGGATGTGGGTCAGGTTCGTCCCTAATCGCGTGCGTCCGTGAAGGCCATCAGTGAGTGCGACAAAGCCCTTTCTTCCGGTATAGAGCATCGCAAGCAGGGCGGCGCCTTCGTTGGCTTCGGACCCGCTGGCGCAGAAAAACGTACTGCGGAGTTCGCCGGGCAGAACTGCCGCCAGGGACTCGGCCAGTCGAGCGATCGGTTCGGTCAGGTAGATGGTCGTGGTGTGCTGGAGTGTTTGAACCTGCTCGGTGATGGCGGCAACCATTTCCGGATGACAATGCCCCAGAGCATGGACCGAGACGCCGGCGAACAGATCGAGGTAGCGTTTGCCTTCGGCGTCGTACAGGTACACCCCTTGACCGCGCACGATCTGGGGTGGTGTGCGGTAGAAGTGGTAGAGGCAGGGGATAAGGTACTGCCGTTTGAGGTCGAGAATGGCCGGCACGCCGATGGGTGGTTGCATGCAGATCCTTTCTGATCAGACGACCGGTTGGATGGCGTGAAGGCCACTGGATTGGGGGCGGCCGGTTGCACTCGCGATCGCCTCAATGTCGTCGTTACAGACTGCCTCACCGGCCGCCAAACGGTCGATGGCGCGCCGGTAGATGCCGGTGAGGACACGTGCCGTCTCAGCCGAATCGTGCTGCGCCTCGATGCGCACGGTCTTGATGCCCATCCGCGCCAGATCGGCGAGGTGCGGCAGCAAACAGAGGTCTCGTGCCATGTACAGGTGACTGCGGCATCGCCGATCGGTAATGAGCATGTGCCGCTGGCCGGCAGTATCAAGCATGGCCCACCCGCGGCCGCGGCGATGGCAGTCCAGCGTGCAGAAATCGTCGGGTGTCGTTCCCGCATCCGCGGCAATCGGGCAGTGCTGCATCACCATGGAGGGAACAGGCCCTTGCACGATCACCTCAAGCGGGAGGCGGCATCTTTCGGCCAGAGCAGCCAGTTCCGCAGGCCCCAATTCAAGTGAAGCCGTAACCCGAGTGGTGCCCTGAGTCGAGAGTTCATCAGCAGCCTGGCTGTTTGCCACATTGAGGGAGAAGTCGGCGAGCAGTTCACGGAAGCCAGCCTCGCGCGCCACCAGGAGCGAGCCCAGAGTACTGACGCCCAGTGCCAGGTCGCGATTGTGTGCGAGGCGAGCGAGCATCCATCGCCACTCGGCGAGGTCTTGCTCATCGGCAATGCGTGTGCCAAGCAGGGCGGTGCGAATGCCGTGCTGCCGGTTCTGAGCCGCCATGTCGGCGATCATCGCGGCCGTGATCGTTGCGGAGGTGCCTGGGAAGTAGTCTCCGCCGAGGTAGATCGCCGTTGCACCGGATTGGACGGCTGCCTCGGCGGCCTGTGCGCTGCCCACGTGCACCGCCAGACCCAGCACTGTTCCACGGGGGACTGGGACTGCAGGAGGCGGGATCACTTCTTCTTCGCGGCGAGCGAGACTGAATTGACGCGGCTCACGGGTTCCGCTGGTGTCCACCGATGCCGGCCCCGAGTTACAGATTGCAAGGCTGGTAGTGAAATCGCGTATTCTTCGGCCGTAGACATCGTCGATGGTCCCTTTGTCCACGGTGTATTGGATTGGATCGGCGAGGTACCCATCGATCGCGCGACGATAGGCCGCAACCAGGGGCGAAAGGAACTCCGCCGTGCGCATCCTCCCTTCGATCTTGAGCGATGCGATGCCATTGCGAAGCAGCAGGGGAACATGCTCCAGCAGGCACAGGTCCTTGCGCGCCAGCAGGTAGGTGGGTTTGCCTGTCGGGTGCTGCGCATCGGGAGAGAGCAGCTCCCACTTCCAGCGACAGCTCTTCATGCACCGTCCGCGATTGGAGCTTTCGCCAAATAGCAGGCCGCTGCCGTAGCATTGCGAGCTTTGCGCGATGCACATATCGCCGTGGACGAAGTACTCCATCTCCAGCCCAGAACCTTCGCCGATGCGCCGGACTTCGTGGAGTGGGATATCGCGCGAGGTCACGACTCGCGTGAAGCCCAGCATCTGCAGTGCCTGGGCGGATTCGATGCTGTGCACGTTCATCATCGTGCTGGCGTGCAGCGGGATTTCCACGCAGATCTCTCGCGCGAGCGAAGCGACGGCCAGGTCCTGCACGATGATCGCATCGGGCTTGAGTCGTCCGATGATGCTCAGGGCTGCGCGGACCTGAGGTAACTCATCCTCAACGATCATGCTGTTGAGGGTGAGATAGAGTTTTCGCTTCCGGCTGTGCGCCAGGGCGATGGCATCGGCAAGCTGCTGATCGTCCAGGTTGTAGCTGGAGCGATGCATGCGCATGTTGAGCGATTTGCCGCCAACGTAGACAGCGTCAGCGCCGGCGCAGAGCACGGCCTCAACCGTTTCCAAGGTGCCGGCCGGTGCCAGCAGTTCAGGTTTGCAGTCGATTCTCATCATGATGGTACGGTACTAATGAACCGCAGGATACGCTCTGCGAGCATGCTTTCCGAGCCCCGGAAAAAGTGATCCTGCGCGCTTAGCAAGTCGATTGTCAGACGTTCCCCGACATCTTGAGCCAGGCGCTGTGTGACTGACGGATCATACACGAAATCCTGATCACCGCTGATCAGGAGGCAGGGCCAGGTGCAGGCGGCGAGAAAGTCGAAGCAGATGCGCTTGAATGGCGCGGCAATGCCCACGGTGGCGAGGATCCGCTCACGTGCACACGCGGTCTGCAGGGCGGTGAACGCCCCGAAGGAATAGCCCAGGGCCAGGATCGGCATGCTTTGGGACATTTCCTCCAGCACGTCCGCCGCATCGGCGGCATCTGCCAGCGCGCCGCCGTAATCCTGCTGCGATTCCACGCGATCCCAGTAGTCGAGGGCCGAATCACCGGCTTCCAGGCAGATGCGACTTTCGCCCACTCCGCGATAGTCAAAACGCAGAGTCAACATGTTGTGCGACAGGGCATCGGCAACCGCGGTGACAACGTTGTTGGTCATGTCGCCAGCGAAGTTCGGGTGTGGTGGACAGATCAGTGCCGCCCGCTCAGGCATGCCCTGGGCCGGATACGCAAGCATGCCAGAAAGGCGGCCGTGGTCGCCGAGACGAATGCGCTCCTGGATGATCGCGGGGCAAACCATTTAGTAGAGTCCTGTAGTGGGGCGCATCACCTGGTTCATGATCGGCTGAGGTTCCCTCAAGCCATTGAGGACAAATCCTGCCGTGGCGGAGGATTCCGGTGGTCTGATGAGGATGGCGGAATCTCGTTCGATCATGTTGACAATCATTTGCAGTTCGTCGAGACGTGTCACAACCACCTGTCCTCGCTCACCTGAGGGCGCATCTTCCCTCAGCTCGTGTCGAGGCCCTGCGTCCAGCGGAATAACACGAAGGATCAGGCGCGTGGAGTGCGGGAAGTAATCAAACCCCGTCTGGGCCGACCACGCGAGTTCCGGCATCACCCCGAACAGGCTGTTGCCATAGCCAGAGAGGATAACCGCGCGGGGGAACATCTGCACAAAGAGTGTCCGCTGGCTCGCCGACACGGAAATGCCTCCCAGGTGAAGGCCAAGGATCGCCTCGCGCTGTGCTGCCGACATGGCCAGTCCCAGGTTTTCGAGCACGACTGGAGTCGAGAATAATACCCCGATCCTCTGCGAGTCGAGGATCGTCATCGCCTGCTCCTGGATGTGCGCGACATAGCGTTCCCAGGCGAAGGACCCGCGTGGAAGCTTCTTTGCCCAGCGCGGGTCCAGGTCGAGAGTGAAGGGATCGGCCGACCCCATGGCCGCAGCGCAGGCCCGCGCGGCCTTGCCGATGATGTGGGGCCCGCTGGGACCGACAAACAGCCAGTTTGCTTCCCGTGGAAAGGCGACCATGGCCGCGGCTTGCGTAAACGGCGTCACGAATGCCGCCTCGAACTCATCCTGCCGATGCACGGCATGCTTTGGAGCCCCCAAAGTGCCGGCCGTCTGCGATGTGACCCAGGCGCTTCGGGTATGATGCAGAGACCGAGGCACAAAGTCTTCGATCGGGCGCTGGGCGAGGGCCTGCTCATCCATCGGTCCAAGCAGATGCAGGTCGCGTACGCTGCGAATCTCGCGCTGCAGATCCAACCCAAGTGCGCGCTGCCGCTCAAGCCAGTAGAGCGAACCGCCGGACGGGTCCAGATGGATACTCAAGATGCGCTGCAGGCGATCATTGACGTCTTCGATACCGGTTGGCTTGTTCAGAGTTATTCCCATAGTCGCAAAAATCCACGCTCACGCGGCGATCATGCATGCGATGAATCAGCGGGCACATAGGGGAACCTGCGGAAAAACTGTGCCATCACCGTAATAAAGCGAAGGGCCAGTTCCATATCACCATCGATCTCGGCTCGCCGGCTCAAGAATGCCTGCTGCGGAGACAACGTGCCGCTCACGATCTGCATAAACACGCTCTCGCCGACATGGAACAAACACTGCCCGTGATCTCCATTGAGTTTGACCTCGCGCAGCACTCCATCCTGCACGTGCACGGACCAGCGGGATGGCGTTCCTCCGGTCACATTAATGCATAGCCGGCCACTTAGACGCCGCACATCAGGCAGAAGGGCGCGGTCGAGCTTTTCCTCAAGGAACTTCTCGAAGTATTCCCGTACCGGACCAGCATGCCGCTGTGGATGCGGGGCGGCAGCCGGCGCAGACTCGCACACGCCGCGCCATTGCCTCGATCTGGCGTATTCAAGGATGCGGCGGAAGTAGGCCACATCCACTTCTGGTGCGCGCGGCAGCCGGTCGCCGAGCGTATCATCCAGATTGCGACGATCGAAAACAGACTCCGGCGCATTCAGATAGGACCGGTAACCTGCCATGGCGCGGTGGCAGATGCGCTCGGCGCGGGTTGGCGCTGCACATTTGAGCTCATCGTCGGTGACAAAACGCACACCATTCGATCCAAAGAGCTCCTCGAATACCTTCTTGAGATCGCACAGAGATAGCGGCCGGGGATGCGTCAGGTGATAGGTGCCGGATCTGCCCGCCGTGATCAGTTCCCATGCCAGATCCGCGACATAGTCGACCGGAACCAGGTTCTTGGTTGTCAGGGGATTGCCGACGATGCGGATTTCCTGATCGCCAATGGCCGGACCCAACAGGTCAAATGCACGCAGCATCTCGTAGATGGTGTTGAACCGGATCGCGATGCCTTTGCGGCTGTCCCCAGTCACAATGGCCGGTCGAAGGATCATGGCGGGTATGCCGGTGGAGATGGCCCATTCGCGGACCAGCTTTTCCCCGGACACTTTACTCTGCTCGTAGGCGTTCCGGTGCGCCTGGCCTTCCTCCAACTCCTCCTCCATGCACGGGCCCTGGCGCAGGCCGGCCACATAGGCGGTCGAGACATGCACCAGCGGCGCGCGGTGCGCTTTCGCAAGACGCAACACACGGTTCACCCCCTCGACATTCACCCGCTGATTGAGTTGCCTGGCTTCAGGGGCAAACTCAACGCATGCGGCGCAGTGGAGGATGAACCCGATGCGAGAGGGGAGCAAACCAGAATCAATTCCCAACCCGTCCTCAGTGATGTCACCCTCGATGACCGTGAGACCCTGGAGCGTTTCCGCCTGGGCTTCCAGAACAGCTCGCCGTACTCTTTCCTGCGCTGATCCTTCTGCAGTGCTTCGCGCCAGAGCATGGACATGCATGCCTGAGCGCAGTGCCTTGGCCGCCATCCAGGCTCCCAATGCGCCCGTCGCACCGGTTAGCAAGACTGTTCGATCCCCGTTGTGAAGCATGCGTGGTGCTCACTATAGATGGCGCACCGGGGACGGGCAAGTTGGACACACCCATGGGCACGCATATCATCTGAGCGCGGATTGTGCTGATTATGCTGCTGCGTTGGTGGATCATCTTCACTGTGTGCGTTTCGGGATGTGCACATCGCTCCATTTCACATCCTCGCGCGGCTTCCTCCAGCCCGACAACGCTGCCGACTACCTCAATCAGCGACGACACAATGGCGGCCGATACATTTGGGCTGACCCCGCAACCACCGTCTGGCTGGAAGCCCAAACCTATCGAGCGCGATGACAGTTCCACGCGCCAGGTCTGGGTCTCGCCAACGCGAGCCACAGCCTATGGCATCGTTCGTTTTGGTCTTCCTCTGCCGGTTGGTCCCGGGCTGGCGCTACCCGGTTTCATAGCCGAAACAGGTCACCAGCAGGGCACAACGCGGCTGATCAGCAGTGAAGCGCACGCGGCCTCCGGTGGCGTACAGTTTGTCGCGGATATGCCTCTGTACCGGATGAGGGGCATCCTCTGGACGCACGGTTTCACAGGCTGGGTCGTCTACGCCTCAACGGAGCGAGCTGCGCCTGTCAACGATCAGGAACTGGTAGCGGCCTTGCATGCTCGCGATGCAACCGTCGCCGCGAAGCCGTGATGCCGGCGCCATGTTGCGTGCCAGACCCACATCACGAGAATAGTGCCATGAACCATCAAGTTGGCCTCATTGGCATCGGTTTGGTTGGTACGGCCCTCGCAGAAAAGCTGCTTGCCTCCGGCTGGCAAGTCGTCGGCTACGACATCGATCCAGCCAAGTGCAGGCATCTCGAAGAACTCGGTGGCACGGCCGCATCCGGACCCGCCGACGTCGCGAGACAATGTCGACACATACTTTTGTCCCTGATGACCACCTCCATCGTCCGCGAAGTCGTCGAGGGCCCCGGTGGCCTGTTGGAGGCGGCCCCTCCTCCGGCATACATCATCGACACCACCACCGGCGACCCTGAAGAATCGGCCGCCCTTGCGAAGCGACTGGGCGATCGCAACGTCCGTTATCTCGATTCCACGATCTCCGGCTCCAGCCGAGAGATCCGCCAGCGGCAGGGCCTGTTCATGGTCGGCGGCCGCAAGGAGGACTTCGATGCCTGCCGGCCACTATTGGAGGCCCTGACCGACCGGATGGTCTACGCCGGCCCTTCCGGCAGCGGCGCCAAGTCGAAGTTGACGGTCAATCTCATTCTGGGCCTGAATCGCCTGGCCCTGGCCGAGGGGCTGGTCTTCGCCGAGCAACTCGGGCTCGAGCCGCGGGCTGCCCTGGAGTTGCTCAAGCAGTCCTACGCCTATTCGCGGATCATGGAAGGCAAGGGCGACAAAATGGTCGACAATGACTTTCGCACTGACGCCCGGCTCTCCCAGCATCGCAAAGATGTCGCTCTGGTCCTTGAGTACGCCGACCAGCTCGGTCTGGATCTCCCCCTGACCGTTACCCACCTGAAGGTACTCGACAGCGCTATCGCCGCCGGCGATGGTGATCTCGACAACGCTGCCGTCATTCGCGAGATCCGCCGCCGCACCGGGCGCCGTCAGTAGATGAGCCTGGCGAGCAGATACGGTCCGTATCCGATGGCGCTTGACGTGCTGCGTGGCAGGCGTACAGTCCGCCACACTGGACTGTGGCGGAAACTACCGATTGACATGATTATGAAAGGCTCGAAGAGGGCGCGGCGGACATGCTGTTTCACACATGGGACTTCGCGATATTCTTCGCCATCACCTACGTCGTCTACCTCTTTCTGAGGCCGACTCGGTACTGGGTGCACTGGTTCTTCCTTACCTCGTACTTCTTCTATGGCTGGTGGAATAAGTGGTACCTGCTGCTCCTGTTCGGCACATCGGCGATCGACTACCTGATGGTGATCTTCATGGAGAGGAGCCGGACACAGCGGCGGCGACTGCTATGGCTCATCGTCAGCCTGGTGAGCAACTTCGGATTTCTCGGGTACTTCAAGTACTCCGGATTCATCACCCAACAACTCAATGCGCTTCTGAGCTGGGTGGGCGTGGCCATGCAACTGCCCGACCCTATTGCATATCCCAACGCGCTATTGGGGGCACTGGGCGTCCCCGCTGCGCACCAGTTCGCGGCCGTCATCCTGCCGATCGGAATTTCCTTTCATACCTTCCAGTCGATGAGCTATACCATCGACGCCTATTATCGCCGCATCCCCATTGAGCGCAGCTTCGTGCGCTTCCTCGCCTTCGTCTCCTTCTTCCCGCAGTTGGTCGCCGGGCCCATCGAGCGATCGGGCAACCTCCTGCCGCAGTTGACCAACAAGCCCCCATTACGCGGCCGCGATATCAGCGATGGCATGTCTCTGTTCCTTGTCGGGCTGTTCAAGAAGGTGGCGCTGGCCGACTACTTTGCCCAGTACGTTGAGAAGGTCTATGCCGCGCCGGACATGTATAGCAGCGGCGCGCTAGTCCTCGCGACGGTTGCCTTCGGCTGGCAAATATACTTCGACTTCAGCGGCTACACCGACATGGGCCGCGGCGTGGCGAAGATGATGGGCTTCGACCTGATGCTCAACTTCAACAATCCCTACCTCGCCGACAGCCTCGGAGACTTCTGGAACCGCTGGCACATCAGCCTCTCGACGTGGTTCAAGGATTATGTTTACTTCCCACTGGGAGGCAATCGCGGCGGCAAGCTCTTCACCTACCGCAACATGGTGCTGACGATGCTGATCTCCGGTATCTGGCACGGAGCCGCCTGGGGATTTGTCATCTGGGGCGCGATGCATGCACTGGGGCGTGCCCTGACGCGCGAGCTAGAAGGCACGGCCTTCTATCGCGACCGTGTGCCGCGCATCGCCAAGCAGGTGGCGGTTTTCGCGTTCGTGACATTCTGCTGGATATTCTTCCGCGCCCAGAGTACGCACGATGCCTTTCTCATCGTAAAGCGCATCTTCAGCACCGGTTGGGGCGATCCGCGGTTCCCGATCGCGATGCTTGTCATGATCCTTGGCGTCTGGACTTACCAGTTCAGCTTCGAATCGCGCCTGCGGCCGGTGCTTGAGTTGGGGATAGTTCGCGTGGCGATGGCGGCGGGGATGATCATCTATCTTGCCATGTTCACCGGAGGAAGCAGCAGTGCCTTCATCTACTTTCAGTTCTAACGCGCTTCGGCTCTCGTTAAGAAGCTGGGCAGTGCTGGCGGTGGTGCTGGGGGCGATCTTCCTGGTTTTCCCTCGCGCATGGAGCAGGGCGCAGCGCTTTGAAGCGGGCACGGACTACCGATTCCCGTATGAGACAAGCAATGACTACTGGATGTACCGGCAGTGGTGCGATCGCGCTGCGCAGCAGCATCCGTATCTCGCCTTGGGCGATTCGGTCATCTGGGGTCAGTACGCGGGCAACAACCAGACGCTGACGCATTACCTCAACGCCTCCAGCGGCCGGGAGGGCGAGGACTTCGCCAACATCGCGATTGACGGTATCCACCCGATCGCGATGGAAGGGCTGGTCCGCTATTACGGCGCGAGCATGGAGGGCAGAAAGGTGCTCATCAACCTCAATCTGTTGTGGATGAGCTCTCCGATGCAGGATTTTCAGGGCGATCAGGAGTTTCGCTTCAACCATCCGCGGCTGGTGCCGCAGGTGGTGGGGCGTTTCGCGTGCTACAAGCCCAACCTGGCTGAGGTCATGAGCGTTGAGGCGGAGCGGCACATTGAGTTCTTCTCTTGTGCGAAGCACATCAATATTAGCTGCTTCGCAAACATGCCGTTTAGCGACTGGACCCTTGAACATCCCTATGAGAGCCCCCTCACAGCCTTGGGCACGTCGTTGCCCGGCACTGACGTCGGGCCGCAGTCAAAGCCGGTGGACTGGAAGAAGCGCGGGATGGGCGGACAGGATTTCGCGTGGGTGCCGCTATCCGAGTCGAACCAGTGGCGGGCGTTCACGCGGACCCTCGATCTGTTGCGCGAGAAGGGCGCGAGCGTCTTCGTCCTCTTCGTGCCGATCAACCCTTACCTGCAGACTGACGATAGCCGCGCTCGCGGCGAGGCGCAGGCGAAGGATGCCAAGGCATGGCTGGAGGGCGCGCGGCTACCTTACTACTGTGCGGATGGTCTGCAAAGCGTACAATACGCCGACGCCAGTCACCCCCTCGCCGATGGTTATGCCGAGATTGCACGGCGGCTGAGGGAGTGTAGTGCGTTCAAAGAGTGGATGAACAAGTGAAGAGGGCGAGGATGTTGAACATCATGCGCTGGAGCGTCATATCACTATGCTTTATCGTCGTCATGGGCGCGACCGCGATGTGCGCCGATTCGCCGGCCGACTCTGAAGTAATCCTCTACTCGCGGCCGATGGGCTATAGAGGCACCTGGTCGGACAATTTTGCGGACCTGGGTACCTTTTTTCGGATGGATGGCAAGCCACAGCGCGTGTCCTTCATCCAGGGCCCGCACGTCGCGGCGAGGGTTTCGCCGGATGGCAAGGCTTTTCTGTTCCATTCAACCGAGGGTGGCAAGCTCGGCGTCTGGCTCACGGACATCGAGGCATCCAAGCCGCGGCGGCTCAGCGACGGCAGCGCCGCCGAGTGGTCAAGTGATGGCAAACGCATCTTCTTTGTGCGCGATGGAAAGGCCGTGGAACGCGATGTGGCATCCAGTTCCGAGCGCATCGTGTCACCGGAGAAGCTTTCTGCATGCCGCTTCGCATCGTACGGGCTCGGCGGCTTGGCGTTTATTGTCAACGCCGAGGCCGGCCATGATGTGCTCTACGTCGTTGGCGAAGGCGCTTCGCCTCGCATTCTGGCGACCGGTGACATCGACAGCACGCCCAAGTGCTCTCCCGATGGCGCTCGCGTGGCGTACCAGAACGGGGCACACCTGTTTGTGATCCCATTCACGGGCGGCACACCCAAACAGCTAACGAGCTCCGGCGGCGTGCAGGCGTGGCCGAAGTGGTCGCGCGATGGCAAGACCATTTACTACTCGCAGCGCAGTGAGCCGCTTGCAGCGCTCTCTGAGATCGACGCCGTCGACGTGGACGCGTCGGGTGTGGTGTCGTTCGTGATGCGCGACGTGAATCCGAGTTTCGATTGGAATGGCGTGGTTGCGGGCGACGCTGATAAGAAGGCGATCCCCGGCGTGACGTTGAGGATATTCCACGCCGAAGGCTATATTCAGGACGGACCGGCACTGAAAAAAGCCGCCGCCAAACCGCTTGCGGACAATAATCAGGGCGTGCCGATTGAAGGGATGGTCTTGGTTGAGAATGACTGGTTTATGCTGGCGGTCTCGAAGGTCTCATCCACCGTTACGTTTTTCCCGAAGCGTAAGGGCGACTTTGGCGCTGGCATAGCGATCAGCGTGGCCGCAGGCCAAAAGGTCGCGAGCATGCAGGTGCTGTCGCGCGACGCAGACGAGGTGAAGATCGCAGTCGACTTCACAGGACAGCCGGCCGGGCGCGTCGAGTTTGCCGTCAGGCGTGGCGTACCGACCATGGGAATTGTTCCGAGCGAAACAGTGTCACTTGCGCTGAACTCCGCGGAGACGGCCGCACTGATTGCGCCGGACAGGTACTCAAACGACATCGTCCTCGACCCCAAGGCGCTGCCTGTGTTTCCCGGTGTGACGCTTCCGAAGACGCCGTTCGTTGTCGCATGTACGGACGGAGGAGGGGGAATGCTCATCGCGGCGGGCGGCCCTGAGGGCGCTGTGCTACGCGTTAGCAAGTCGACCAGCGGTTCTGGCGCAGAACTGGTGGCTCCGGTCGGAGCGAGGCTGACGCTTGCCGTGATGGGCGACCGCTTCTGGAGCCGCCCGCAGGGCGTCGCCTGGAAGGCGCCGATTGACGCCCAGTGGCGGCTTGCATGCAGGTCCTGTCCCGTTGCTCAGACCATCGAGGTCCGCAAGGCCGATGGCACCCTCACGATGACCGCGTCGGGCACACCCCAAGACATAGAAGCCCGGCCAGTCGCGATGATGTGGAAGCAGGCGGACTCGGGCCTTGGGCCTGCTAGTTGGCTGGCGTACCTCTGGGGGCGCGTGGCGAAGACGCCGCTTGATGTGCGGACGTGCGAGGATGTGGTCAATGACGCCTTCGGCACGCGAGACGCCGCCGCGCGTCTAGATACCTCGGGGATCCGTGGTTGGCGCTCTTCCCGAGAGCGGGTAGCGATGCAAGAGATCTTCTTGCACCCCCATGGCTGGGACCCTTCGCTCGTGCATACCGCGCCGGGGGATCTGGGCATCCTGGAAGCGATGATGGGGATCGCCCGCAAGAACACCGAGCCAACCAAGACCATCCTACGCTACTATGGGCAGGATGTGATTCGGCTGCTTACCGGCCTCGATGATCGCGTCGCGGAGTACAGGAAATTCCTCGCGGACATGGGCAAGCTCTGTGCAAGTGACGATGTCCGCGGCGATGCGTTTCTCATGGGCGTGGCCGCGCAACTCAAGGCAGCGAACTCCGGGCCGGCCGGCGGCACCGTCGATGGATTTGAGCAGGTACAGACATCGCTCGATGCCCTCGTCAACACAGGGCTCGACGGCCGCAGCCATGTCTACGGGAGCAAGCAGTACAAGGAGTTCTCGGCGGCGACGCGAACGGCCCTCGCGCAGCGTCTTGCGGTTATCGATGCGGCGAGGCGATTTGCTCAGAACGTCAGAGATGACGCCGGTCTCTACATTGTCGCGCACGCCGATGCGCCAGCTTCCTGCGAGAAGGTAAGAACAATGGCCCGCGATATTCTCAGAAATCGTTACTACCTGGAGCGCGACTGGCGCGGCGAAGCGCTGATGACGGGAGGTGTGCAATGAGCGGTATATCAGAGATTTCACTGCGGCGGTTCGCACTGCCTTTGGTTGTCCTTGCCATAGTTGCGGCCGTTGGGGCGCCGGTGGCACTGGCTGCCGAAGGATGGTCCGGCACATCCATGAAATCCGGCGATTGGCAGGCGCAGTTGCGCACAGGCGACGGAGGCGTTGCCGTTTCCTGTGGTGCCCAGACGGTTCGCCTAGTGCCCACGAGCGCAAGCGGCGAACGCGCCACAGACACGCTCGCGTGCACGGTAAGCGACGGCGAAGGTGGCAGACGCAGTGCGCAGGCCACGTTTGCGTGTGGCAACGCCAAGGTAACTGGTACCTTCGTGCTCTCCCCCAACGGCACGGTCGAGGTGCGCCCCGGCGAGGGCTTCTCCTCCATCAGCATCGAGGGGCCGATCAGGTACGGTGTGCTCCCAGGGGTCTTCCTCGAAGACAGCATCTATGACCCCTCGAAATGCGATAAAGGCACGGTTCATGTGCCATCGGAAAACCTGATCCTGGGCTTCATGGACGGCGGCGATGGGATCATCGCCTGCACCTGGCCCGAAGGAGAACAAAAGGTGAGCATGCGGATGCCCGGCACATCCGCCCCGAAATCGATCGTTGACGGCATTGACATTTTGCTCGACGGCCATAGCGCCTACCTTACCATCCTCGCCGCGCCGGCCATCTGGAAGAGAATCGACCTCCAGGGCGATTGGCTGGAGCGCGACGTGGAGCTTCCATGGAAGCGGCCGTTCGACGCCCGCTGGAAAACTGAGCTGCTCGCGAACGACGTGAGGACGACGCACGTCTTCTCGAAAGGCCAGACGTCCGAATGGCGCCCGTTCCTGGGCTTCTTCGTCTGGCCGGTCTGGTTCGATGGTGAGAAGTCCATGATGCACCTTTCGAAGAAGATCCCGCCCGAGGGCGATGCATTTATCTGGCCGCTGGATGGCAACGACAAGACGCCGCTGGCATTCGTGAAGCGGACGGCGTGTGCGCCGATCTTCACGGCAATCGAGCGCAGGGAGCCTTACCCCAATGGGCCGCGGGGCGTGCCGGACCTCGGATACACGCACTGCTGGGGAACGGCGATCGCTAAGCGCACCCTCTACCAGTATGGCTTCCAGAATCGCGATCAGGCCTTCATAAACAGCCAAGTCGACTATTGCATGGACTACGTGGCGATCATCCAGACGCGCAGCATGCAGTTCCGCGATTTTATGGCGAAGATGTCGGGAATGATGGACGACTGGTCGGTGAAAGAAAAAGATCATGCGGCGACGCTTGAGTTTCTTGGGGCGATGAAAGACAAGCTGCAGGAGGCCCAGAAATCCTGGGTAGCGCGCGTCGAAGGTAGTGGCGAGCACAAGAGCCCCGAGGCCGTCATTGAGTACTGCAACAAGCTGGGCGCGCGGCTGAAGGAAATCGCGCGCAGTGGCGGTACGGAGTATTACCCCGAAGAGATGATGATACTGAGCGCTTTCAATGGATTGTCGGCAGCGTGTGACGAGGATATTCCGGCGGCGTTCGGAACGGCCATGAGAGATTGGTTTACCAGCGCGGCCGACGGGTGCGTGAACCGGCCCGAGGCGGTTCCCTATGCTCAGACGATTCGTAAGGCCATCAGAGAGAAACTCAAATGCAGAAACTGGGAAACAACCGGACTCTAAACGTATTGCTATTGGCTCCGCTGATCATCGCGTGTCTTGTCGCGCGGGTGGCAGGCGCGGGGGATGCTGGCGGCAAACCGCAGGAGACAAAAAGCCCTGGCGGCGTTGCGATGATCCTCCTGCCAGGTGGATCGTTTACCATGGGTAATGCCAAGGGCAGCGCCGACGAGCAGCCGCACAAGGTCACGGTAAGCGCCTTCTATATCGACAAGTACAAGGTCAGTCAGGAAGAGTACCTGAAGGTGGTCAACGAGAACCCGGCGAAATGGAAGGGAAAAGATAACCCCGTCGAGGAGGTGCGCTGGTCCGACGCCGTGCGCTACTGCAACCTGCGCTCCAAGCTCGATGGCCTCAAGCCCTGCTACGACCTGACAACGTGGGAGTGCGACTTCAGCGCCAACGGATATCGCCTGCCGACCGAGGCGGAGTGGGAGTATGCCGCGAGGGGCGGCTCGGATACGCGGTACTTCTTCGGCGACGATCCCGGCAAGCTCAAGCTTTACGGATGGTTCAAGGACAACGCCGGCGGCCGTACCCGCCCGCTCGGGCAGAAGCTGCCCAATCCCTTTGGCCTGTACGACGTCTACGGCAACGTCTGGGAATGGTGCAACGACTTCTACAAGGTGGATTACTACAAGGAAACCCCCGCGGCCGACCCACGCGGCCCTCAGCAGGGCAAGACCCGCGTCCTGCGTGGCGGCTGCTGGAACGCCACGGATGCGAAGTGCTCTTCGAGTTACCGCTACAACGAAGACCCCGGCTACACCGATCCCTGCTTCGGCTACGACATCTACGGGTTCCGATGCGTAAGAAGCGCTATGGAACCCGGCGGATCGAGCGCGTCCGCCACTCACTGATGATAAGGAAATAGAATGACCAGTATTCCCCCACGCACGTGGGGGTTAGGCGTGCATGATGCGTGTTGCGCGTTTGGTCCATCTTAGTCACGAGCAGAAGAAGCAGTTGCAGGCCGCGGCCGAGGGGCGGCGGAGATGGATGGTGGAAAGGGCGGCGCCGTGATGTCAGTGCCATGACCTCGTCGCTCACGACAAGATCAACTCTGAGCTGAAGCACTTGTGGGGGCATGATGATCTCCTTTGATCTCCACCATGCCGATCCGTGATGCTCGTTTCTAGACGGTCAGGCCGCGGCTGGACGCGGCCGCCGCAACAAAGTACTGTCACCTACAGGAAAGGAGCCTATATATGAAGCGGAGCACTCAGCCCAAGGCCACCATAGTCGAGCGAACCTATCCCGGCCGACCGGGATGGAAGTTCTCGCTGATCGTTCCACCTCGAACCAGGGCATCGGCAAACAGACTGCTGCGTCCCATCGCCAGGAATGTTGCCTCAACGAAAGTAGTATCGCTCCTGTCACCAACACTGCTACAGCCAAAGCATGGCGCTGGCCAGACCATGACCGATGTCCGGGGCTATCGAATGGCCAACGTGTATCTGTTATGTGAACCAATCTGCACCAGCGGAGAGCGCGGCTGCAGTATGCAGGTGGAATTCGCGCTGGATGCCACAACGACTGGTGTGCCGGCGGGGACCAGCGCTTTCCTCAACCTGGATGGCTACGGCGATCCGGCCGATCAGGAGCACCGACTGATCCACTGCAATTCCAGCGATCTGTGCGTGGACGGCTACCTTCCCTGGTACGGGGGCGTAAACCTGTGCCATATTCTCCGCGTGCCGATCATGGGACCGTACATGCGCGCTATTGCTTTGAATGAAGATACGATTCCCCATACCGCGGAGGTCCGGGCGTATTTGATGACGTGAGGCAGGCATCGCCGTCCGGTATCCATCAATCAACGCTCTTGGAATGCCCGACGTGCTGCCCAACGAGATTCTGTTTCGCCGTTCTGGCCCCGTCTGGTAATTCGAGTGGGCCTTCATCACACCTGGGATCTTTTCCAGTACCGCAGAGAATTCCTTGTTCCTGCTGAAGAGCAGAATGGCCGTCTTTGTATCGCGCCAATTGGTGTAGCAGTGCGGCGGGCCTTGAGTTCCGTCCTGGACGAAGGCCGAGGCCGTTCGTGCTCTGGCTGGGTCCGCCCGGGGACAATACGGTCGTTAGTGCGTTAGGGCTCGCAGCTCATGGCGGCGAATCGGAGTACCTTACTTGCGGAGACTGGGGAACTGTACCGACCTCAACTGTCGGCCTTGAACGTGAGGAGGATTACGCGTGTGCTCATGTTTTTGGTGATTGTCGCGAAGATGGCTGTTTGCTAGGCTTTGTTTATGCGTTGCTTCTGAACTGTCCTGCAATCAAGGGCACACAGCCGCAGCAATGGCGAGTGCTAGGCAGCAACGTACGATGGACAATTCACTGGGGAGCGAGGTAGTGAACACGACATGCGAGCAGACGGTAGTGCCTGATGTGTTCAGCGAGGCGCGCACGGGCCTCTGGTTTGTTCTGCACACGAAGCCGCAGCAGGAGAAGATTCTGGCCGATACCCTCAATGCGATGGAGATGGCAGGCCTGTCTGACCATGTTGAGTCAGGTGCCTACTATGGCAGGCGGCGAATAGCGCTTGAGAAGCCGCTGTTTCGTCGATACTTGTTTTTGCGGGGAAGCCTGGAAGAGGCTGGTGATGCAACTTCGTATGCTGAATCAAGCGGCGAGCCCGGAGATCGACGGCTCGCTGCCGGATGTAGTCGGTTTGTCTGGCGACTGAACCGGCGTCCACACCTGGGGAAGGCCCGAGGTGAGGGGTCTCTGTAGTACATCATGAATGCCTGTTGCCGCGGGCAGCAGGGATATTTCGATTCGCAAGGGAACCACCTGCAATCGACGGGGGCGGAGCCTTGACGAATGAAGGCTGAGCTCGCTTGGGCGAGTCGGGAGCACGGGTGCTGCGGGCATTAGAGAGGAGACGACCATGCGATCATACATGATCCTTGCAGGGAAGTCCGTGCCAACCGGGCAATCGGTAGAACGAGGGGGACGCGGGGGGGCATGGCCGACACAGTGCCTGGTCGAGCGAATGGAGTCACGCGTGTTCCTGAGCACTACACTTGGGCCGCAGGCAGGTCTTAGAGCCGCAGGCGACACCGTGACAGTACTGGCGACGGTCCAGCTTCCCGCAGCGCCGACCGCTCTGACGGCCACGGCGGTGTCATCGAGCCAGATCAATCTGTCCTGGACCGACAACGCCAGCAATGAAACCGGATTTGCCATTGATCTCGCCACCGACGTCAACTTCACGCAGAACCTGCTTACCAGCACGGTGGGGGCCAGCAGCGGCAGCAGTGCCAGCACCTCGATCACCGGGTTGAGCCCCAACACAACCTACTACTTCAGGGTTCGTGCGACCAACGACGGTGGGGCGTCGGCCAACTCCAACACGGCGAATGCCACCACGACCCGGCGGCCTCCTGCAGCGCCCACGTTTCTTACGGCTACGGCGATGTCTGCGGGGCAGATCGATCTCTCCTGGACGGATAACTCCATCTATGAGACCGGATTCAGCATCGATTGCGCGACCGACGCCAACTTCACGCAGAACCTGATCACCAGCACGGTAGGCGACAACGGCAGCAACCGCGCCAGCACCTCGATCACCGGGTTGAGCTCCGGTACGACGTATTACTTCCGGGTGCGTGCGACTAACGATGGTGGGGCATCGGCCAACTCCAACACGGCTAATGCCACCACTATGGGGGTCATCCAGCCTCCCGCAGCGCCCAGCGTGCTGACGGCCACGGCGGTTTCCTCGGGGCAGATCAATCTTTCCTGGACGGACAACGCAACCAATGAGACCGGATTTGCCATTGATCTCGCCACCGATGTCAACTTCACGCAGAACATGATCACCAGTACGGTCGGGGCCAACACCACCTTGACGTCGATCACCGGCCTGAGCCCCAGCACTACCTATTACTTCAGGGTGCGTGCCATCAACGGCGGTGGGGCATCGGCCAACTCCAACACGGCTAATGCCACCACGATGGGGGTCATCCAGCCTCCCGCAGCGCCCAGCGTGCTGACGGCCACGGCGGTTTCCTCGAGCCAGATCAATCTGTCCTGGACCGACAACGCCAGCGATGAGACCGGATTTGCCATTGATCTCGCCACCGACGTCAACTTCACACAGAACCTGCTTACCAGCACGGTGGGGCCCAACAGCGGCAGCAGTGCCAGCGCCTCGGTCACAGGCCTGAGCCCAGGCACGACTTACTACTTCCGGGTGCGTGCGACCAACGGTGGTGGGGTATCGGCCAACTCCAACACGGCTAATGCCACCACGATGGCGGTCATCCAGCCTCCTGCAGCGCCCACGGCGCTGAGCGCCACGGCGGTTTCCTCGGGGCAGATCAATCTCTCCTGGACGGATAACGCGACCAGTGAGACCGGATTTGCCATTGATCTCGCCACCGATGTCAACTTCACGCAGAACATGGTCACCACTACGGTCGGGGCCAACACCACCTTGACGTCGATTACCGGCCTGAGCCCCAGCACGACTTACTACTTCCGGGTGCGTGCCACCAACAGTGGGGGGGCATCGGCGAACTCCAATACAGCCAGTGCCACTACCTCTGCGGTAGTCATCCAGCCTCCCGCAGCGCCGACTGCGCTGACGGCCACGGCGGTGTCCTCGGGGCAGATCAATCTGTTCTGGACCGACAACGCAGCCAACGAGACCGGATTTGCCATCGATCGGGCGACCAACGCCACCTTCACACTGAACCTGATCACCAGCACGGTGGGGGCCAGCAGCGGCAGCAGCGCCAGTACCGCGATCACCGGGTTGAGCGCCAGCAGGACCTATTACTTCAGAGTGCGTGCGACCAACGGCCGTGGGGCGTCGGCCAACTCCAACACGGCGAATGCCACAACGGCGGCGACCGCCGCGACAGGCCAGATAACCTGGACGACGTTCACGCCCAGTGCCGACACCAGGATGGTCTATGTCAGTAGCTCGACTGGCAATGACAGCAACAACGGGCTCGATACATCGCATCCGGTCGCAACTCTGGCTAAAGGGTATTCATTGCTTCGCGACGGCTACCCGGATTGGCTGCAGTTGAAAGCCGGCGATATCTGGAGCAACCAGAGCTTGTCGTGGACGATATCTGGGCGATCTACAGCCGCGCCGATGCTGATCAGCAGCTATGGTACCGGGGCACGGCCGACGATATCGGAATCCGGCAACGACGCAGCGCTGGCGTTCTATGGAGCTACAACCAGCCATATCGCGCTGTCGGGGATCAATCTCGTGGGCCAGGGGGCAGGTTATGGCATATATATCTACACCCCGGGCACCGACTATCTGATCGAGGATGCCCTGGTCGAGGGCTTCCAGGAAAACATCGTGGCCGAGCCCGACACCACGATTTCGAATGTCGGTCCCAGCAACGTGCGGATTCGTGGCTCGCAGATACTGGACGCCTACAACGCCTCGGGCCAGAAGTCAGAGGGACTGTTTGCCGCGGCGGTCGACGGCATGGTCCTGGAGTACAACGTGCTGGACCACAATGGCTGGAAGACCGGCGCGCAGACGCCCGACATCTACAGCCACAACGCCTATCTTGACGACATGACGCACCTGACGATTCGCAGCAACATCTTCTCGAACGCGTCGAGCTTCGGGCTTCTGGTGCGCAGTGAAAACGCTCCCAGCGCAACGCAACACGTGCTGATCGAGAACAACCTGTTTGTCGGTGGTGCCAATGGCATGAGCATCGGTGCACGCACTGGCGACGGTGCCTGGCTGACCTACGGGGCTGTGGACGTGACGGTCCGCAACAACGTTCTGACCGAGATCGGCAGGGCCCTTGACGGAGCGGATCAGAGCTACGGCATCGATCTTGGCAGCATTAACGGCGGCTTGATCACGAACAACCTGTTGTTCAACAAGCCCAACGCCGGCACGAGTTTCGGCATTCGCCTGGTTGCCGATACGCCCAGCCAGAACGTCACGATCAGCAACAATGTGATTTACAACTGGAACCAGGGTTGCATCGAAATGGGCACTGGCCCGCTGACCAAGATTCTTGTCACGGGGAATGTGCTCCAGGACAACCTGTATGGCTCCGCGTTGCAGGTTACTGATGGAGCTGTCAACCCGCAGGTCAAATACAGCAACAACACGTATTTCTCCAATGCTGCCGCGGGCAAATGGTTCAGCGTCAAGCATGCGTTCGCATCCTATACCACGTGGGTCTCGACTTCGGGTGAGACCGCAGCAAAGCAGTTGCGGTTCGAGTTCCCCAATGCGGCCCGGACGGTGGAGCGCTACAGCGCTCTGAACGGCGGCGCCAGTACCGTGAGTTCTCTGCTTGATTCCGAGCGGTTGCAGTCCCAGGCGAACTGGCGTCCGGAACTGGCGGCGGAGTCCATCATCAGCTATCTCGATCGGGGGTTTGGTATCCCATTCTGAACAGGGGAGAACATATGCTCAGAACCGATCACTACGTTCAGATCGCAGGGGTGCGAATCGATAACGTTACGATGGACGAGGCCATCGCGGGAATTGAACAGATGATCCAGCGGCGCGCTCCGCGCTTTGTGGTTACGCCCAATGTGGACCACATCGTCAAGCTCCAGCACGATGCGCGATTCCGTGCTGCATATGACGCCGCGTCAATGGTGTTGTGCGATGGCATGCCGCTGCTCTGGGCGGCAAAGCTGCTGCACACTCCGTTGAAGGAGAAAGTATCGGGGTCAGATCTCTTCCCCCGATTCTGCGCCGTCGCGGCCCGCAAGGGCTACCGGCTGTTTTTCTTCGGCGGCAGGCCCGGTGCAGCCGAGCGCTGTGCACAGGTGCTTGCTGGGAAGCACAACGGACTTGATGTCTGCGGTACGTACTGCCCACCGCTCGGGTTCGAAACAGATAAACAGGAGAATGCCAAGGCGATCCGCGCGATACGGGAGAGCCGTGCGGATGTCCTCTTCGTCGGCCTGGGGGCGCCCAAGCAGGAGTTGTGGTTACGCCAGAGCTGCCAGGTTTGTGCGGTGCCCGTGTCGATTGGCATCGGCGCCAGCTTCGATTTTGTCGCCGGCTACGTGCGCCGGGCGCCGCGCCTATTCCAGCGCTGGGGTATGGAGTGGTTCTGGCGGCTCTGCCAGGAGCCGCGGCGTATGTACCGCCGCTATCTTGTTGATGACCCCGAATTCCTTGCTTTGGTTTGGAGTCAGTGGCTCAGGACCAGGGCGCAGGGCGCTGGCCGCTTGCCCGTCGCGGGCCCTGCGTCGTCACACGTCATCTAGTGGGGGTCGCCATGGTTACCAGTCCAGCACAAGCCGGAGTACTTGAACGGACCGTACGCGAACACCGCATTGCGCCGCCTCCGTCGACCCGCACATCTGATGTTCAGTCTCTGGTTCTGTTCGGGGGCTCCGTCCGACCCACGCCGTTTCTTGAGTCGATCGGCAGGTCCGTCCTTGATCTGCCTGTCCGGCCGCACCAGACCATTCTTGACATCTGGCTCGGCGAGGCTTCACAACTGCACGGCGCAACTCTTCACGCCAAGCCAGAAGTGCGGATTCTTGTTAACCGTGCGGGAGTGTTTCCACGACCTCGCACACGCGTGGAAGCGCTGCGACTCGTCATTCAAACAGATCCAGTGGAATTCCGCGGCACCGGTGGCCTCCTGCGCGACGTTGTCGGCCATTACGGCAAGAACGATTACATCGTCATCGGCAATGCCTCTGCGCTTCTGCTTCGGCCGCTAAGTCCCATCATCCGGCAACTGCGCGAAACCAGAGGCGATGTGGCCCTTGTCGCTCATGCGGATGGATCGCCCGTGGATTTGATCATGCTACGCTGCCGCTGTCTGGACGTCATTCCACCGATCGGCTACTGCGATCTCAAGGAACAGGGGCTGCTGCTCATGTCCAGGCTGCACACGGTGCGCGTTGTTCGCCGCGATGAACCCGCGAGCATTTCGGCCCGAACTCTGCGGGGTTACATCTCGGCTCTCCGCAGGTACTACAGGGGTCTGAACCAGGTGAGCGAACCTGGGCCGTTCGAAGAGGACTGGAAGCCGCTGTTCTCGGTTTGTGAAGATGGTGCGCAGGTGCACCCCAGCGCTCGTCTTCACGATGCCGTGGTTCTTCGTGGCGGACGTGTCGAGCGAGATGCGACGGTGGTTGGCTCGGTGGTTTGCCCAGGCGGCGTTGTCCCGGCCGGCCGCACGGTCGTGGACAGCATTGTGGCCGACTGTTCGCGGTGATGCGTGACCGTTTATCTCATTGTTAATGTTGGGGTCGGCCGCGCAGCAGATCACGCCTGGCGGCCTTTACCTTTGCCAGGAGGGCAGGGGACCCGCCGGAGTGTACGTTGGAAGGAGATCGGCCATGTTACGTCAGTCGCACGCCTCTGCTCTGCTTCGCCACCTCTATCAGGTTCTGCAGTTTAACCAGCGCCGACTGCACACCGGCCCGCTCCTCCGTCGATCGCGCGGTGCGATGGCGGACGACCTTGAGAGCCGCACACTGCTGAGTACCATCACCTACACTGTTACTTCGACGGTCGACTCCGGGCCCGGCACGCTGCGCGATGCCATTATTCAGGCCAACACCGATGCCGGCCCCGGCCGGATCACGTTCGACATCGCCGGCACCGGCATCCAGATTATTAAGCCGGTCTCCCCGCTTCCCCAGATCACCGACGAGCTCGAGATTGACGGCTCTACCCAGCCCGGTTACGCCGGCGCGTCCGACGTCGCTGCTGCGCCCGTGGTGTTCATCGATGGCCGGTCCCTGGATCGCGATCCCAACTTCAACCTCGACGGCCTGAAGGCCGCCGCCACACTGAATCTCAAGGCGATCGGTATCGCCGGCTTCGAGCACAATGTCTATCTCGGCACCGGCTCGGACTGGAGCAGCATCACCGGCTGTTACATTGGGGTAGATCCCACCGGAGAGCTTGACTGGCAGGTACGCGAGGATGCCATAGTGAGTGGCGTGGATGTATCAGCACCGCATGCCACGATCGGCGGCAGCACGGCTGACGCTCGCAACGTCATTGCCGGCTCGGGCTATGCCATTGAGGCTTACGCAGCGTATGATCGCAGTCATACGACCGTTCTCTCCCAGCCGGATTACCTCGCGGTCCAGGGCAACTACATTGGTACCAATGCAGAGGGAACTGCTTTGGTCGGAACGCGTGCTTCGGTGGATGGTATCAGCGGCGTAGGCACGATTACCCTGGGCCTTGCCACGCATGTTACCGTCGGTGGCTCCACTCCGGCAGCGGCCAACATCATCGCGGGCGACCTATCTGCCCCGATCTCCGTCTGGGGCATGTATGAGTCGATTATCGCCGGCAACAATATCCAGGTGGCGCCCGACGGCGTCACGCCGATCCCGGCCGTAGCTCCTCCGCTGGGCGGCATCGAAGTCGACGGCTCGGATACCAGCGGCAACTGGATTTCTGACAATGTGATTGGCGGCGTCGCCGGCAACGGCATCTTCTTTGACATGGGTGCCAACCGCAACACTGTTCAGGGAAACTACATCGGCGTGGATCGTTCCTGTACCGTCAATCTGGGTCGGGCCGATACCTTCTCCGGCATCTACTTCGCCGATGCCAGCGCTAACAACGCCATTGATAACATCATCGGCTTCTTCCGCCGCGGTATCCGCATTGGTTACCCCTGGGCATGGAAATCCGACGACAACATCGTCCAAGGCAACTACATCGGTGTCGGCCCGGGCGGGCAGGACATCGGCAACAACGGCCCGGGTATCCTCGTCGGTTGGGGCGACGGCAACAACATCGGCGTCGGCGCGTCCGAGTTCGGCGGCAACACTATCGCGAACAACGGCCGCAGCCCCATCGCAGGCGAGCCCGTTGGTGGCGTCGTTGTCCAACTCGGCGCCAGCAACACCATCCGCGGCAACAGCATCCATGACAATGCCGGTGCGGGCATCGACCTCGGCGGCGACGGCGCAAACGCCAACGACTACATGGACGTGGATGACGGCGCCAACAATCGCCAGAACTATCCCACGATTGACAACGTCGCCGCCAGCGCCGGCCACGACCAGCTGTACATCAATGCATCCCTGCAGAGCTCCGCCAATACCACCTTCACCATAGACTTCTACGCGGCCGAATCCAGTGCCAACGGCGGCCAGTGGCAGGGCCGCTCCTATATTGGCAGCACTACGGTCATCACTGACACAGATGGCAACGCATCCATCTTTCTCGCGGCTCCGTGGCTCTTCTCGGTCCCGCACGTCGTCGCCACTGCCACCGACAACGGCACCTCTGGCAGCACCTCCGAATTCAGCTTCGAGGGCACCCCAACTCCTTCTCTTCCCAACATCACCGTCAACGACATCACTGTGAGCGAAGGCAACTCCGGACAGACGGCGGCGACCTTCACGCTGACGCTCGATCGCGCCTCCGACCAGACCATTTGGGTAAACGTCAATACCATCGACAACACCGCCACCGCGCCCGATGACTATGATGCCATGGCGAACTACATCTCGTTCGCCCCAGGCACCACATCGCAAACCGCCACTGTGTATGTGAACGGCGATTCCGCCATCGAGTCCGATGAAACCTTCTACCTGTATCTGAGCTCCAATGTTAATGCCGCCATCGCCGATGACCTGGGCATCGCGACGATTGTGAACGATGACATCGCCTCGAGCCTTGATCCCGGCAACACCCTTACCACTGCCACGCGCCTGGGCAATGGCGGCGAGGATCCCTCCACTCCCATCTCCGAACAGATCGACTCCGGCACCGACGTCGACCTCTACTATTTCATCGTCCAGGCCGGCACCACGGCCGTCTTTACGATCGACTCCGGCGGGAGCGGTCTGGATTCATACCTGCGACTCTTCGATCACAGTGGAAACGAACTTGCCGCCAATGATGACTGGAACGGGCTGGATTCGCAGATCACCTATACCTTCACCGAAACCGGCACCTACTACATCGGTGTCAGCGGCCTGAGCAACACCTCCTATATCCCCGTCGATGGCTCGAATGCCACGTGGGGCACTACCGGCGGCTACATACTGTACACCGCTGGCTTGCCGATGCAGGATGTCGTCGGCGATTACGACCGCTTCTCTGATGCCTGGCTGATCGACAACGGCCAGCCACTGCGCACGACCATCTCCAGCGCCGGCGATTACGACCTCTACCACATCAGCATCAACCCCGGCGACTCGCTGACCTGCCGCTTCTCGACCGATGCCGCCTTCGGTACCACACTGAAGATCTTCGACGCCTCCGGCACGGAACTTTACAACTCTTCGGCCGACGCCGGTTACTCGGGCCAGACTGTTTTCACCTTCTCCAGACCCGGCGACTACTACGTCGGCATCAGCGGCCAGGGCAACGACACCTACAACCCCAACGAATCCCTCCCCACGACCCTCCCCGGCAGCCAGGGCGATTACACCTTCACGATGCAGGGCAATCGGCGGCCGACAGATATATCCCTGAGCATTGCGAACATCGCTGAGAACCAGCCTTCAGGCACGGTGGTCGGCCTGTTGTCGGGCACCGACCCTGACGCTGGCCAGAGCGCTACGCTGACCTTCACCTTGCTGTCCGGCTACGGTGACAATGCCCGGTTCAGCATCGATCCAGCAACCAGGGAGTTGAAGACCGCCGAGGCGTTCGATTTTGAGGCGAAGAGTAGCTATGTCATCGAGGTTCGGACTACGGACACAGGCGGGCTTATCTTTGACAAAGTGTTTACGATCAGCGTGATCAATGTGGCCGAGGTCGTGCCGACCATCACGGGCATCAGCACCGACAGCGGCAGCAGTTCCAGCGATGGCATTACCAGTGACTCGACGCTGCTGATTAATGGCACCTCGGAGCCAGGAATGACCGTCACCGTCTATCGCGGGGGCGTATTGGCCGGGACAACATCGGCCAATGGGTCCGGCAACTGGGTCTTTGACTACACCGGCACCAGCTTTGGCGACGGGAGCTACAACTTCACGGCCACGGCTTCGGACACACTGGGAGATACCACAGCGGCGTCGGCACCCTATGCCGTGACCATCGACACGATCGCACCCGAATTGCCGACCTCGTCGATCAACGATGGCGCCGTGCAGCGGTCGATGGTGAAGAAGCTGACATTGAGCTTCGGCGAGAAGGTCGTGTTGGGAACTGGCGCAGTGACGGTAAAGAAGAGCGATGGCTCGGACGTACCGGACACCACGCTGCTGGTGACCAATCCCTCGGGTGATCAGAAGAACTATGTCCTGAGCTTCTCGGGGATCGGTGTGGTGGGCGGCTCCCTGGCCGATGGGATCTATGACCTGTCGATTGCGGCCGCGGGGGTGCATGACCTGGCGGGCAATGCGCTGGGCAGCAGCTTCAGCCAGCGATTTCATCGGCTCTATGGCGACTACGACGGTAACAAGACCGTGAACAATGCCGACTACTTCTGGTTCAAGCAGACGTTCAACAAGAACGTTGGTGAGACCGGATTCCTCGATCTGTGTGATTATGACGCCAACGGAACGGTCAACAACGGCGACTACTTCCAGTTCAAGAAGCGATTCGGCGTCATTTATACCTACTAAAATAGGAGGCATTATCCTGGGAAGCGATCTGGGATTGGGGCTGAATCCGCTGACGGCGGGTGTGTCGGTGCTGACGGCTGGCACCTGGAAGGCGGGCAAGGCGGGTCGGCCGCCAGTGTTTGACGTCGTCTAACGGTTCGGTCTGTGGTCGAAGGAAGCATAGGCATTCGGCCGTTCTGAGCACACATACCGACAGAGATAGTAGCTTTGACGAGGTGCAGGGAGGATAGGTGTATGTTTTCGCCACCATTGTTGACGCTTTCTGCAGGAGCACGTCATGCACGACGATGGCGATCGGCTTCATCCACTGAATCCGGATCACGCCTTTGAGAACTTCATAAGCCTATGGCGCACGCTTTCTCAAGCACCACTCTCGATCGCCGCCATGGCGACGATCAGGCGTTCTGGCGTGGCTTGGCGGGCATCGGCCAGATCAGATGCATCATGAGGTCGCCCAGCGGGTCGCCGGCAACTTTCGGGTGCCGCCGTGCAAGCCGGAGCAACCTGGCCAGAATGGCTACCCATGCCTGCGGCTCCGGGCAGTTCGCGCAAGCCCGGGCGAACCACTGGCGGGTCTTTTCATTGGCTCTCTGCCACACCGGGGCCTGCATCCGCGCCATTCTCTGCCACAACTCGGTCTGCTGTCGCAGATCGGCTGTCGGCTCTCGCTCCAGGGCGATGAAGTCCGCATCCAACAGAACAACGGCATCTTCACGAGGCGTTCTCACCTCGACCAAGACGTCATTTGCGTAGATATCCACGGCAGTACCTATGCCGCAGAAACCAAACACCACATCATGGCTCAACGCGATCAAGCGACCGGGAGAAAACGTTTTACCGCCGTGCGATATGCTCCACTGCATATCCGAAGCAGCTTGAGGCCCTAGATACTTGCGACGTCAACCGCGTTACAACGGACGAGCAGACGTGGGAGGCAGTCCATATCGCCATGGGCGAGCAGCTTGACCAGACTGCCCGGCGAGAAAGCGTTTCGGCTTCTGCCACCGGTTTTCAATCGGGCCAACCTGGCTTCGCGGACCGCCGCGACTACCCAACCTGTACGAACATATCATTGAACCACGCCGGCGGGGCGACCGGGACTGCTGACTTCCAGGTGAATCCATGGGTCGGGTCGGCATCGCGGTAGGTCAAGCCGTCAAGCGTCCTGCCTGTCAGACCGAACGGGACGGCATGCACAGCGGGATTGCCATCGTTTTCGAAGCGGGCGTAGCACAGGTAGATCTTGCCCAATGCACCTGCTGCAACGTTGCTGTTGATGAAACTGTCGATGAAGACCCCGTTGGTCTTCATGCCTTTTAGTGTCAAGCTCCTGATGCCGGCCAGAAGGTTCGTCGCTGGCAGTGCTGCGGCCAGGTCGGTCACCTCCGGAAGGTCAAGCACGCCATCAGGCGCATCGCCTGAGCCCTGCAGGTCTCGGATGGTGGCCACACCAGCAAAGATGGTGGAGTTGCGCAGGCCACCAGCCGTGATGGAGCCGATGGTTCCGGTGGAAAGAACTCTGCAGGCGTCTATCCAGTTGCCGGCCGAGAGTTTACCGAGCGCCTGCAGCCTGGCGTCCGGGCCGCGCTTCAGGTCCAGGACAAGAGAGGAGATGCTTCCCTTGGCCGACACGGTGCCGACGCTGTTGGCAGTAACGCTGCCCGAGAGATCGCCGCCGGTCGCGGCGATGCTCTTGACGTCCATCCAGCCGCCTGAAAGGGAGCCGAATGCGGCCGTCCAGGCGTGTGCTGTCGAGGCCATGCTGAGGGCGCCGGCCGGGCCGGCCAGCGTCCAGTGGCCGCCGGTGACCGCTCCGGTGGCAGCGAACTTGCTTAGAGAAAGGCCCTTCGCGTCCGTGCCAGTGAGGTTCAAGCTAGCCCCGCAATCCCCGGGCAACTGCGCAACGTTGACTTGGGCCTTGCGGCCCTTGATGTTAATGCCGCCGACCCAGGGGGCGCACAGCGTTCCGCTGTTCCATTGGCTGGCGGTCAGGCTGGCCAGGCCCGAGCCCAGAGCGATGTCTGTGCCCTGATCGATCAGGTCGGCGATGATGGTGAGGCCCTTCGCCGCATTGGTGCCGGGCATCGCGATGCGGGCCCCGTTGCTGACGTTATGGACCTGCAGCGATGCAATGGTGGCATTGCCCGACACCACAATGCCCTGTCCCAGGAGGTCTACGATCTTCGCTGCCACTTTTGCCATGGGCCCATCCGAGAAGATCGTTCCCACTTGCACGAGACCGTTGCCACCCTTTCCCGAGAACAAGAGCGAGCCGGAAGGGGTGGTTCCCGACAGGATTACGGAGGCCACGGCAGCCCGCCCATTCACCGCTGGTGCCTTGGCACTACCTCCGAGCGTGAGACCGGCCCCCGCGAAACGCACGACTGCAGTTGCCCCCGTGACAGAGACCTTGGCGGCAGTTCCGTCGTCATCCAGGTACATAACGGCGCTGGGATGGCCGCCACCGAGCATCATCTCAAATCCCACCCAGTCGTTGCCGAAGTCCACTGCCGTCAGGTTCTGGCCTGCGTCAAGGGAGACCTGGCGATCCGCCGGGCCCACTGGCAGCGTGGGCGACCAATCGGCCGCGTGGATTTCCGAGATGGTGTACAGGCCGGGTCCGAGGTTGTCGAAGCGGTATGCGCCCTGCTCGGTGTACGGGTCAATTGTGCCGTCCTCGTTCAGGTCAATTCCACGGGTCGCTTGCGTGGCCAGGATCTCCCCCGTTGATGCATCCCGCAGATTGACGGTCCAGCCGTTCAAGAGAAGATCGTTCGCGTTGTGGATGCCATCGGCGTTCAGATCGTCGAAGACCTGGCCGCCGATTGATCCGGCATTGAGGCTTCCGGAAAACACATAGCGCCGGATTACGTCAAGGCCGCCGCCTGCGCTGTTGACCTGGAGCAGGACCTGATTCCAGCCGGCCGCGCCGGGCGGCACCTGCCATGCGAAGATATCGCCCACAGCAGATGCGCCCGCCGGCCCTGATACGAGAGCGGCGGTATCTCCTGGATTGAGGCCGATCGCTTCGGTGTAGTGTGTCGCCGGATCGGCAAAGACTTCCCATTCCCCCGCTCCGGGCGGGATGATCGGCGCGGCGCCGGCAATGCCGATGGCGGGCAGAGATTCGCTCCCAACATGGCCGGCCTCATCGACCGCCTGCACGGCAAAGCGGTAGGTCTCGTCGGGGACGAGCCCGGTGATAATGGTCTGCGTCCCGTCGATGCCGACCGAGTCAGTGTAGAACTCGCCGGCCGCGTCCGCAGTGTATTTGACGATGTAGGTGAAGGCACCAGGCAGAGCGTCCCACGCCAGGCGCACACCGTTGCCGCCTGCCCAGCGAGCATCCAGATTCTGCACTTGTCCGGGCGCGGATGGATCGAGCACCGTCACGCGGCCGGGAGCGTATGCGGCGACGGGCGGGTTCTCGCCGTCTTGGATAATCGCGTATAAGTAATAGTCGCCGGTGGGCACTCCCGTGGTGTTCCAGTGGTACGTTCCTGCGCCATCCTGTTCGGCGATTCCGCCGACGATTGGGATGCCGTCGAATCCTGTGCGGTCACGATCGTAGTAGAAGCTGATCTGAGCGTTCGAGTCGTTGTCGAATGCCTCAAACCCAACGTCCACCATCGGGCCGGTTACATCGGTGCCGGGCTGCCGCAAAGTGATGGTGGGAACGGTCCCGGCGTCGCGGAATGCGTTGAATGTCACAGCGCCCAGACCTGCTGCGCCGGTCACGGCAACAGTCCAGTTGCCGCTGGCGGGATGCTGCACGGCAAGCGCTCTGGTGCGAGTTCCACAGAGTGTGGGAACCAGGGCGATTCCAAACGTCCCAAAGTCCGCTTCGTCCACCACCGTCCCGTCGGGCAGCCGGATCTGGAGGGCTGCGCCGCTCGCGGAGTTCTGCCACTTGGCGCCAAGCAGGAGCCTTGTGACGCCAGGATCAATGTGGAACACCTCCGACGCTGGCGGGGCTGCCGCCATCGCCGCCAGACCCCCCGGCGCCATCTGCGCGGCAAGCGGCGCGCTGCTTGCCGCGGACATCGCGGCAATCTCTTCTGAACCAATCAGATCCCAGTTGCCATCAAAATACACCCGTATGCCGGCCTGGCCATAGACGGGGATATTCCCCCACCCGGCAACAAAATCAGTGGACGGATCGCCATCATTGCGGAATTCGAAGTATCCGGTAGCGCCACCCAACTCATAGCCGGCGAGGAAGCCGAGCTCGTCGATGTCCGGGACCGAAACGCTTGCGCCGGCCATCATCGTGACATTGTAGTTGGAGTCGGCATAGAAACTGGCCGTGTACGAAATGAGTCCCGCCAGCATCGAGAACTCCGCATTAGCGCTGAGGAACCCCTCATCCCAGTTCAGTTCCGCACTACCCTCGCCGGTCGCCAGACCACCGATGATAACTACTGTCCCGTCGGCGGTTAGGTGATTGCAGTCCACATCCGCGCTCACGTCGAGGCGAACAAGCGAGCCGGTGAACGTGCCGCCGGCCCACGACGGCAGGGCGACCGTGATCTGCGGGCCTGCGGTGACGCCCGCGCTTCCGCCGAACGAGATCGGCTCTGGGTCTGCCTCGGCGATATGGTTGATCCGACCGATGATCGTCTGCAGAACAGCACCGGTGTTGCCGATCGGCTTGTTGAGGCCGTCGGAGACTCCCAGTTCCACGAAATTCAGTGCGGAGCCGATGAAGCCGATCTTGGCATCTACCTGAATGCCCGTGGGAATCGTCACCTTGCCGTCAAGCTCAAACACGTCGGCCACCGTGTTGAACTTGAACACAACCTCGTCAATCTTCCAGGGACCGCCCAGAGGAATATCTTTGGCGGAGATGACGCCGACGACATCCACGCCGCCGTTGGTGACCTGGATGTACCGCTCGCCGTCTTCCTCGCTGTCCGTGAAGTCCAGCTCCACGTCGAAGAGCGTCGGGACAGTGACTTTGCCTTGGATCTTAAACGCCTCGGGATCGGAAATGTATTTCACACGGAGATCTTCTGCTTTGACCTCCACCAGCCCCATCAGGTTGAAGTCCACATCCGGTATCTTCAGCTCGGCGCCGGTGAGATGAATGCCGTTGTGATCAATCACGACCTTGTTCGGATCGGCGATGGCCAATTCCAGTCCGCCGAGTTCCGGCGGGAGCGTGATCTTTCCCTCCAGCTCGATCTGTCCATCGTGAACGGAGGTAGCTCCCGGAGGGACCGTGAATGCCAGGCTGTCGAGCGTGAATTTGACTCCCGCCAGTTCGAGCGTCGGCGTGGAAGACTCCGCGTCCTTCTCGACCTCGTCCGTCTGCGTTTCTCCGAGCGGCATTTCCCACGTGCCGACAAAGATGGGAAGAGACAGGCCGCCGATGTTAGCGGTGACCGTCCCGTCGGCGTGCACCTTGCCCGAGTCGTACCAGAAGGTCCCGTCCACCGTGATCAGGGGCGAGAACGTGTCGCCCGGGTCCGGCGTGAAGCCGACCTGGATTGTCCCGGTGGCCTCGTACTTCGATCCCGTCCACGTGAAAGCGCCGTTGACGACCTCGAAGTGCAGCAGTCCCGTCTCGACATCCTGCGTGTTCGTGGACAGGACAAATGCGTTTTTCGACGCGGCTCCCGGTGCCAGGGGAACGATCTCGTGCGTCTCCAGAACCGCGCCCGGATCAGCCTGGAGCGCCGTGTCGCCGCTGGGCCAGTCGAGAAGAACAATCCACTTCAAGTCGTCCACGCTGATCCCCGCCGGGAGCGTGATCGCGCCGAGGTCGGGCGTAAGCGTTCTCTCTACGGTTGCCCCAGGGGTCATGGCCGAGCCGCCCGGTCCGTAAGTCTGCGTGGAAATCTGCAGGTGCCACACGCCGTTGAGGGGATCGTTCGCCGCCAGGACATTCGCATCGGTGCCAAGCCAGACCTGTTCGACCCAGTTGGTTCCAGCCGGAATCTCCCACGAGCCGCCGTTGCTGACGGTGTAGCTCAGCGCGCCAAGCTGGTGATTGAAGATCACGTCCGGCCGCGTGGAGCGAGCCACGCGCAGATCGGGCAGCTTGAACGCCGCGTTCGCCGCGGCCGTGTTGTTCGTCCCGCTCTTTTCCAGAACTTCTTCGAACGGATCCACAACGACCACCCAGCGCATCCCGGCCCGGATTATGCCCGCGGTGACGGTTCCGTTCCCGCCCGTCGAAGCCACGGTCCCGAGGTTCGGCATCGTCACGCTAGCCGTGCGGGCCCCCGGCGCACTGCACCGCTGCGCCCAGACCTGCACCTCCCATCCGCCGTTGCCGACGACGCCGTCGTCCGTCAGCCAGATCTTTTCCGTCCAGTCCGCGCCCGGCGCAAGATTCACGGAACTCGTATTCGCGGTTGTGTAGGAAAGCGTGACCATCTCTCCCGGCCCGCCCGGCGCCGCGGTCAGGTTCGTCACGGCGAGGTCAGGCAATTCCCATTCCGCTGCACGCTTGATGACGTTGTCCGTCTCATCGTCCTCGACCACGGTCTGCGCGGGATCCACACGGGCCACGAGCGTCATGCCGGCTTCGATCATGGACCACGTGACGACCCCGTTGCCCGTCGTCGAGGACACGGCGCCCAGTGAGGGGGCTGTGAAGGGACAGACGCGGGCGCCACCCGCCGTGAAGACGCCGGACCAGAGCAGTTTCTCCCAGCCAACGCCGTCAGCGATGCCATCGTCGGTCAGCCAGAGGTCTTCGCGCCACGAAGAGCCTGGCGGCAGGTACGCGGTATCCGCGAGGTTCGACATGAAGTGTGCGGTGTTCGCCGTGCCGAAGCTCATGGCAGTGGACGTGTACAGCCCGGCGGGCACAAGATCGGGCAGGAGCCAGGCGATCGTGGAACGATGCGTGTTGTTCGTTTCGCTCTGCTCCACCACCGTGTCTGCAGTGTCCACGACTGCGACAACGGACATCCCGGCCCGCATCATTGCTTCGGTGATCACGTTTCCGGCAACCGATGCCGTTGCACCGATGGTGGGCAGGTTGAAGGTGACGTTGCGCACGCCGGTGGCCGAGTAATCGCCGGACCAGATGAGTCTTTCCCAGCCCACTCCATCCAGCGTGTCATCGGAGTCCACCACCCAGAACTGTTCGTGCCAGGTCGCGCCGGAAAGCAGATTCCCCGCTCCGGTCTCCTGAACGGTGAACGAGTGGCTCACGGAGCTTCCGGGCTTGCCGATCACGAGGCCGCCCGTGTCCACAACCAGATCCGGCAGGGCGGTCTGCGCAAACGTGATCGCCAGCGCAAAAGCGCCCGTAGCGCCGGCCGATCCGCTGCCGGCCGCATCAGGGTTGTAGCCGCTATTGCCCGCGCCGGAGACGCCGATGTAGTACGTGCCGGGAGCGAGGAAGATGCCCGCCAGCGACGAGCCTGCTGCGACCTGGCTGGCGGATGCATTGAACAGGCGCAGGTAGCCGCTGAGCGTGCCTGTCAGCGTTGCTCCGACGAATCCATAGTGGTCCACCTCGAACCTGTAGAGATCTACGTCCTTGTTCCCGTAGGCTCCGTCGCCGATCGTGCCGCCGATGGCGAATCCGCCGGTACCGATGATGCCCTGATCCACGGCCGTGCTCAGAGTATCTGCGCTGTCCGGAACGATCCGGGCCACATACCCATCCATCGAGCCGCCGCCAAACGTTGTGTCAAAGCCGCCCGTCGCTCCAAAGCTCGCGGAATCCGTTCGGCCAACAACAAACACATTCCCGCTGGAGTCGACCGCAACGTCGTAGCACTCATTGCGCACGGAGTCCCCGATGAGACTTGACCACTGCAGAGCGCCTGCGCCCGTGACCTCGAAGACGATACCTTCCCATGCCAGCCCGCCGTGAGGGGTGCTGTCGAATCCGCCCGGGGCGGGGAAATCACTCGACCCCGACCAGCCGCCCACGTAGGCGTTTCCCGCGGCATCCACGGCAATGTCTTCACCGATGTCCGCCATGGAACCACCCAGGAAGCCGGACCAGAGTCTTGTGCCGCCCGCGTTGACCTTGGCCACGAAGACGTCGCTGCTGCCTGCCTTGGTTCCACTGAGTCCCCCGGACGCCGGAAAGTCGGCGGATGCGGTCGTGCCCGTCACAAACGCGTTGCCGCTCCCGTCCACGGCTACTCCCAGACCCTGTTCGCCCCCGCTTCCGCCAAGGTAGCCGGACCACATGATCGCGCCGGCCGGGCTGATCCGAGTGAGAAAGGCATCGTTCGTCCCGCCCGCGTGCGTTGTCCCAAGGACGCCCGTGGACGGGAATCCCGTGGTGGAACTCGTGGTCCCCGTAACATAGACGCCGTTGGCGTCGGCTGCCACGCTCTCGGCTGCATCGGACAGGGACCCGCCAAGATAACTGGACCACAGCAGAGCGCCTGCAGCGCTGATCTTTGTGACAAAACCGTCCTGCGTTCCGCCGTTGTATGTCGTGGCGAAGCCTCCGGCGGTCGGGAATCCCGTGGTGGACTTCGTGTTGCCCACAATCAGGACGTTCCCACTCGGGTCCGTCGCTATTCCCGCTCCCGTGTCCAATCCGGTTCCGCCCAGGTAACTCGACCACACCATGGCGCCGTTGGTGGTGAGTTTGGTGACGAAGGCATCGCCGTCAGTATCACCCCCGTAAGTTGTGTCGAAACCGCCCGTAGTGGGCCAGTCGGTCGACTTCGTCTTGCCGGTAATCAGCACGTTGCCGCTGGAGTCCGTAGCGATGGCGAATCCCGAGTCTTCCTGATTCCCGTCGAGGTACGTGGACCACAGAAGTTGTCCGGAGGGGCTGATCTTCGTGACAAAGACCGCGTAGTTCCCGTTCAGAGTTGTGTCCAGAGCATTCTGCAGCGGGAAATCGGCAGACGTAGTGTAGCCAGTGACAAAGCAGTTCCCGCTGGAATCCGTTGCCACGCCTTCTGCGTAATCGGCGCCTGCCCCTCCCAGAAAGGAGGACCACGCCAGAGTCGGATCGATCACGAGTGTGATGGAGGGATCGTAAGGTCCCCTCACCACCAGGGAACATGTGTTGTCTCCCAGGAGGCGGAACTCACCGGGGATCTCCACTCGTCCCGCCGCTGTTTCCTGATAGATCACGGGCTTGTCGTCCACGAGTTCGCCAAGGGCGGTGGCAATGTGCAGCGTTCCCCGGTCGTCCAGGCTTAGACCGGTAACGCCGTTGTAGCGGATCGCGATCGGTGAAGGATCGGCGCCAGGAGCAACGCGGAACTCATACTTGAGATGGTCACGGAAGGCATACGTGATGAGGTCGACGCCATCGTAGAGGCCGGGATAGGCAACCGCCGCGTAGGTGGGCAGATCCGTGCGCCAGTCCACAGGGCCGTTGCCTCGGTAGACGTTTACCCGGGCTTCCTGAGGGTTCAGACCGACGGGTTCGACCAGGACCGCTCCGGGAAAGTCCGCCGAAAAGACGACACGTTCTGTCCCGCTAACCCCGGAGGCTGTCCGGGCAGCGCCGGAGAGGGCGAACACGGGCCCACTGGTCGTGTGGTTGATGGCGAGCCCCTGGCCTTGAAACGAATACCGAACAGATGGATCGTCGATCTGCCCGGCGTTTTCAACGAAAAGCGATGTTGTGCAGGCGAGCGGCACTGGGATGTAGAGGCGGCGTGCGGCATCGTCCTCTGCTGTGACATCGAGGAGCAGGCGTCCTTCGAGGCTTTCAAGAGCAGGTCGTCTTGCATGCCGGTCGCCGCTGGGCATCGATCTGCCGAGGTTCCTCATCTGGTGCCTCCATCGGCGTGACTCTGTTCCTGCTTCTGCCAGTCCCAATGAGCCTACACTTCCCAGATGCGCTCCCGCCGACAAGTGCCAGCGACATGCATGAATCTACCCATGAATCTACCACTTATTGGCGGTCAGGCAAGCAAATTCTGTCTGGCATTCCGTTCCAGTAGGTCTGGCATGCTGCCTGGACATTGGTCGGGCGGCACCCCAGTGCATGAGGAATGCAGGCAGCATGTCCCGCAGGTTGCCGCGAGTTCTGGGGAGCAGCGCGGGTGCAGGGCCACAGTAGTGGCCGACGACGGGCATCGTCGCCTTGTCTATCAGTAAACCACTCACCCGCGGTCCCCAACCCCGCCCCTGCGGAATCAGAATGCCTAGGGGAAGTGAATGGCGAGTACTACTATGCACCGGGCACCCTCCACCAATACCCAGATGCTCCCATTTGCTGTTCTGTGCCGAACTCTGGCTGCAGAGGGCCATCGCCAGAAACTCAACGATTGTCGCACGCAGGTATCCACTCATCATCGTCTCCCGCTAAGTGCAGCCTCGCCGTGGCTCGCCCAATGTGCTCCAGTCTACGACCGTCGCGGAGCTTTCCCCAATCCTGTCCGGTTTCCCGATCTGGTGAAGGGAGATTCCCGAAGTCGCATATTTCCCCTGCAAATCAGTCCGGAAAAGCGGTCAAGCCGTGGAATGGCCGGCCCCCTTACAGCTCCATGCGGCATTCATCCAGCCGCTCCGGGCGACGGAGTAGTCCGACAGATGCATGACCCCGCGGGGCACGGCCGGAGATCGAGAGGGGGCGTGGAACGTGAAGACGTGAGACTCTGCAACTCGGCCGAAAAGGCCGCGTTCCTGAGGCCCTATGCGGGGCGAGCTGGTCGCATCCGGTCATTGCCTTGAGACGGTTTCCCGGAATGCGGGGATACCATGCCAACAGCGTGTGGGGTGACTTTGGTATACTACCGCTATGGCAACAAGCAGACAGACGGGCTTCTTTGAGGCCAAGCGAGCCGACGGGAAGATCATGACGGTCCACATATTCACCGAGTACAGCGTCACGCAATCGAGTGGCGGTACAGAAGAGTTGCCAGGCACAAAGAGACTGCAGACGGAAGACGGGGAGGTCGTCAATTGACTGGGAAAGGGGCGGTATCGGATGGTGGTTACCGGCGAGATGCTTACATCGGACGATCCCACCGCGCCTTAACGCCATGCCACCAGCGTACCGCATCATTGAAGTGACCACCCCGGCCGGCACATTCCGCAAGCGTACGGCCCGCCCTGTGGCCGTGGTGAGCGTCTACCGGGCATCCCGCCTGGTTCGACGTGCCGGCGCCCAGGTGAAGGCCGGCGAGTTGTTCGCGGGCTGGCATCGCACACACAAGGCGGCGGCCGATGCCACCCACATGTTCTTCTCGGCTGAACTGGTGGGGCAGTGGTACATTGATGAACGGGAATGGGTGTCAGCAGACGATTCGGCCATGCCATCGCCTCCAGAAATGTCTTGGCAGAACCTGCCTATTCCGCATCCCGCCTGCTGAGCTACAGCCTCAATGTTTCGGGGAGCCCAGGGCCACCTGTGCATTCAAGGGCTCTATCGCCGGCAAGGTGATTGAGCGCCCAACGCTGCCGACCTGGAGCAGTTCCTGCTCTGTAGGGGTTCGGTAGGCAAGGTGCCGGCGCTCACCTCCGGCCGCTGATTTGGCGGACGCACATTAAACATTAACACCTCAGGCGTGCTCATCGATACAATGCGGCCACCCAGCTCTCGGTGCGGCCCGCATGGCCGGAGCGAGAGATCTTTCAACGTTACGACCAGGAGGCGCCCGTGGAGGCATGGAACAGGCGAACCGTTGGCGGAGTTTGGGATCGTGCAAACGAGGCATTGCGTCGGTCCAGGCAAGTACATGTTCTGGAGGCTTTGCGGCGTGCGGCGAGTGTTGAGTCGCTCGAACGGCGTCTGCTGCTAACACATACGTTCACCAGTGCCGAGTCGACGGCGTTGCAGGGGGGGATGAACCAACTGGCGGATTGGCTGGGGACGCTCTCCTCATCCGGGGCGCTGGGCAAGCAGGTCGTGGGTGTGGCGACGACGCTGGGGGATGCGGCCGATCTCAAAGGCGCGTTTCTGAACCAGATCTATATCCCGGTGGCGAATTACCTGGCCATGCCCGGTGCGACCGATACGGGAGTAGCCACGCTGCTCGATACGCTCTCCGCCAATACGGGGAACCTGGCATTAACGGTGAACCAGGCGAAGACTGGCGGCGGCGAGATCTCGACGGCGTATGGATCGACCTATGAGTACGAGCTGGCGTTTGCGCTGACGCGGGCGCTGAGCGGTACGGGCGTGGATCTGGGCGAGAACTGGCGGGGGCTGAACATCAAGGCCGATGCGTCGGGCAGTGTGACGTTCTCGGCGACGGCAAATGTGGATCTGTACTTCGGGCTGGGGCAGGCGGGCTATACACCGGCGGCCAATGCGTTTTATACGCGGTTTAACACCCTGAGCGTTGGGGGTTCGGCGAGTGCGACGGGGATGAATTTCGGCATCGATATCGGCATGCTGGGCGGGCAGGTGAGCGGGGGATCGTTGAGCGTGAATGCCTTGGCGGGGGTGACGGTGATGGATCCGGATGCGGATCCGGCGGGGGCGATCACGATTGCAGAACTGACCGGGACGCCGGTGGCCAGCCTGGCGACGATCACGCCGACGGGGACGGCGAATGCTTCGTTTCCGGTCAGTGCGAGCTTTGGCAGCTTTGTGCCGACGGGCACGCCCACGCTGTTGCTGAACTCGAGCAATATCTACCAGTCGGCAACGAACCAGATGACATACAACACGGCGTTCAATCAGTTAACGCCGTTCGGCAGCATGGGCGCGGCGGATGTCCTGCCGGCCATTGGTCAGATCGCGACATCGTTTGCGACGGTGATCAGCGGGTCGCCGCTGGGGACAACCAGTCTGCCGTTCGTGCCCTCGAAGAGCTTCGGCAGTCTGCTGGATTTCGCGGGGATCTTCAGCAGGAATATCTCGGATGTGCTTTCGAGCGGCGGGACTGCGACGTTCCATAACGCCCAGACGCTGCAGCAGCAGTGGGCGACAGTGCTGGGGGTCAGCCCGGCATCGCTGGCCGGCTCGTATGACCCGGCGACGCATCTGTTGGCCTGGCACATCGCCAAGTCCGAGGCGATGAGCACGACCAGTTCGCCGATCGACCTGTCGGCCGGCTTGCAGCCTCTGACGCTGACATCGAGCAGCGGGAATGTGACAATCACCGCCAATGCGTCGCTGGATACGATCATCGGCATCCGGCTCGATCCGATGGTGGCGAAGATTACGGGCGCTGCATCCCTGCCGGGCGATGGACGATTTGTCGGAACCTCGACATTCCAGATTGCCGTGGGCGATGCCGCGCCGGTGACGGTGACGGTGAACGGAACGAGCACGAGTACGAACGTCGGTATTGACGACATGGTCACCGACTTCAATGCCGCGCTGGCGGCGGCCGGCCTGGGCCAGAAGGTGATTGCCAGGCGGAACGAGTTGAGGCTGTCGTTCGAGACACTGGGCACGGCGGTTACGCCGAAGATCACGCTCTATGTTGATTCGCACGATGTGATGGCGACGCAGTTCGGGTTCAGCGACGGCCAGACGAACCAGGCGAGCGTGCTGCCGCAGGTATTCATCCAGAATGCATCGGTCGGTGGTAGCGCCAGCGCCAGTGTCAGCGGTATTGCGGCGACGGGACGGTTCGGGATGCTGGGGGTGAGTGTTTCCGGCGGTGGTTCGATGAGCATGTCCGGCGGATTCCAGCTATCGGGCTCGGGCAGTTCGGTGGCCGGAAGCCAGGTGACGGCGGACGATCTGAAGACCAATGCCGCAACGAATCCTGGCGGGTTCGCCAAGGCGCTGACGCTGGATGGCAGCGCGGTGCTTACGCTGCCGATCACGGTGAACGGCGGATTCCTGAGCCTTCCGGCGGGTGCAACGCCGCAGATCACGGTCAACTGGACCCATGCGCCGAATGCGGCGACGCTGAGCCTGGACTACAACAGTGACATGGCGCCGCTGCTGGACTTCGCGAAGATCAAGTCCGGCGATGTGATTTTGTCGCTGGGAGGTGTGTCTGATCTGCTGGGCCTGGCCAACGGCGGGAGCCTGTTGAGTCAGAAACTGCCGCTGCTCGACGAAAGCCTGGTGCAGATCCTGAACCTGGCCAGCACCGTCAGTGGGAAAGTGGGCGCGGTATCGCTGGGCGCGAACAGTACGATCCAGCAGATCGGGCCGGCCATCGCCAGCGCGTTCTCTCTGCCGTCGGGGTCAGTGAGCGTGACGATGTCCGGGCACCTGCTGCGGATCACCTTTGATGTTGCGGTGTCGGCGAGCGGAAGCCAGGTATTGCAGGTGGACTTGGATAAGCTGGTGGCGGATCTGCCGGATGGGAATCCCGTCAAGGGGTTCCTGCAGGGGATGTCCAAGCTGGCGGCGGCCGGGGCCAGCGGGAGCATCGGCTATATGGCCGATGCGACTCTGCACATTGCGGCGGGGGTGGACCTGACCGATGCCGCGCATCCCAGGCCATTCATCGATGACAGCACGCATGCAGGGGTGAATGTGCAGGTGAACGGCACGCATCTGTCGTTCGGGGCGACGATGGGCCCGCTGGGCGTTACGGTGAAGGAGGGCTCGGCGAAGATCGGTGCCACTACGGACCCGGCGTCGACGGATGCGGCGTCGTTTTCGGTGGGTGTGGCATCGTCGGGGCTCGGGCGACATTACCTGAGCGAGATCAACGGTTCGGCATTTACGGCATCGCTGACCGGGGCGGTGCGGGTGGTTCTGCCGCTGTATTTCCCGCTGGCGTCGAACTACCTGGGTGACCTGGACATCTCCATCTCCAGCCTGGCGGATATTCCCGGTTCGCTTTCGATCAGTGCTCCGGACATCCACAGCATCGGGTTGAACATGGACCTGTCCAACAACATGGGCGGGCTGCTGGAAGGCCTGGGGATGCTGCTGGATCAGATCCAGAGTTCCCTGGGCGCTCAGGTGTTGAGCGCGCGGCTGCCGCTGGTGGGCGATAAGCTTGGGCAGGTGGTGGACTTCATCGGCGGTTCACTGCGCACGAGTGTTTACAGCAAGCTGAAAGAAGCATTTGACAACGCCGCAGCCACGGGTGTCTCCGGGGGGATCGATGTGGCCCGGCAGGGGCTCTATGCAGCCCTGGGCCCTGGCGGGCTGGATGTGCTGCAGGCGTCGACGTCGTATGGCGACTATCGCGATATCGAGTGTGATACGGTAGGCAGCGACATTGATACGCAGCGGGTGGAGTTCAAGCTCCATCTCCACAGGGCGGCGCAGCTCGTCACCGTGCCGCTGAACTTCGATCTGGGGCTGCCGGCGCTGGGTCTGTCGGCAACAGGCGCCATCGCGTTCCAAGCCGGTTACGATATGAACCTGTGGTTCGGCATCGACAGAGCCGATGGTTTCTTCCTCGACACCGGCAGTCCCGAGGAAGTGAAGCTTGATGTCGATGCGAGACTTGCCAGCGCCAGCATGACCGGCGACCTCGGGTTCCTGCAGGTACAGTTTACCGATAATCCGGATGACCCGACTCACTTTGGCGGTTCCTTCTCGATCGACCTCTCGGCTCTGAATGATGAACTGACCCTGGGCGAGTTCGGCAACATTGTGAACGCGAGCTTTGTCCATGCAGATCTGGACGCCGAAGCGAAGGTGAACCTGAATCTGGTGACGAGCTTCGGCGGCAGCGAGGATTTCCCATCGATCGACGCGAACTTCATCATGAACTGGACGTTCCGGCCGGGGGAGACGAGTCTGGATGGCGATACCCCGGACGTCGCGTTCAAGAACGTGCGGGTGGACGCCGGCAGTTTCTTCAACAACTTCATGGCACCGGTGGTCCAGAAGATGCAGGCTGTTGTTGCGCCGATCCAGCCAATTCTGGAGGTGCTGACAACCCATATTCCCGGCCTGTATAGCATTGCGCCGGAGTTCGGCACGCTGGTCGATATTGCAGAACAGTTCGGAATGGTCGAAGGCGCCGACTCGATCAAGGCGCTGGCGGCGATTGCCGATCTGGTCAGTAGTCTGCCGACGATCGACAACGGGCACCTCTATATCAACCTGGGTGACTTCGACCTGGGTGGCATGGATCCGCGGAATCCAACGTTCAATGCAGCCACGGCCGAGCCCAACATCACCCGTGATGTGGACCCGGCGGGCCAGATCCCGGCCGAGGCGCAGTCGTTCTGGAACAAGTCCCAGGATTTAGGCGGCACGGGGGTGAGATTTGACCTGCCTCTGCTGGACCGACCGGCGGATGCCTTCCGACTGCTGTTGGGGCAGGATGTGAACCTGTTCACACTGGACCTGCCGGCAATCCATCTGGCGTTCAATCGGCGTGTCGAGATCCCCATCTACTCCATCGCTGTTGCGACCGTCAAAGTGACACTCGCCGGTTCGCTGGATGTGCAAGGGAAGGTGGCATTCGGTTACGACACCTCCGGGTTGCGGCAGTTTGCGTCGACCCGCAACGCGGCGGATATCTTTGACGGCTTCTACGTCAGCACGCGGCAGAATGCCGACGGCACCGGGGGCGAGATGCCGTTTCTCACGGCGTGGGGCGAGATGAAGGCCGGCCTTGCGGTCAGCGGGGCGGAGGTCGTGCAGATCGGCGCGGAAGGCGGCCTGGGCTTCTCGGTCAGCGCGTTCCTTCAGGACCCGAACAATGATGGAAAGCTGCACGTTAGTGAGATGGTGAATGAGCTCGGGTTCCTGAGCACGATGAAGATGACCGGGTCGATCTATGCGGTATTCGATCTGTACCTCGAGCTCAAGATCCCGGGCACTCCGCTGCACTACACGTGGGAACTGGCCGACATCAAGGCAACCATCATTGACGTCACCATTGTGAATCCTGGCGTGACGGGAGACCGGTTTGAACCCGATACGCACAAGGCGTCGGCGGCCGATATCGGCGTAGGGCCGGGGATCCACCTGAGCGGTCTGACGATCCACCAGAGCGACGATGAAGACTGGTACCACTTCGAACTTCCCCGGACGGATAGCCTCGATATCGGCATGAATGCCGGCTTCGCGTCACTCATGGAGGTCTATGACAAGGACGGCCATGTGTTGGCCAGCAGCGCCGGCGGCGCTGGGCTCAAGACGCTGACATTTGAGGGGATGGCGGCCGATGTGTACTACATCCATATCATTGGCGAGGGTGGCGGAGTCGGGCAGTACAGCCTGTCGATCGACCCATCGGCCACGAGCAGCACGAAGGTCTACTACGTCAGTTCCTCCGTTGGTACGGCCGAGCCGTTCTACACCTACGCCGCAGGCCTGAACAGCAATGACGGGCGTTCTCCCTGGACTCCAAAGGCGACGCTGCAGTCGCTGTTGGACCAATACGCGCTAGGGCCCAATGACATCGTGTTGATCGATACGGGCTGGTACGGCGACCAGGTCTTCATCGGCACGACCATCAACGGGGCCCTGTTTGCGGGCAGTCCGCGCGGATCGATCTATCGCCATCCGCAGCCCTGGACGATCAATGGCGCCAGCGACATGCACATCATGGAGGTGCAGTTCGAGAACTTCAGCGGCGCATTCACCTCAACGGCGGTCCAGATCAGCAGCGGCAGCCACAACACGCTGGATCGCCTTATGATTCGCGCGTATGGCGACGGCATCGTGGATTCCGGTACGGCCACGCAACTTCTGAACAACCAGGTGCAGGGGACCAGCGGCATTACCGTCGCGTCCAGTGCCACCGGGACGCTACTGCGGGGCAACAGCCTGAGTATCGAAGGAATCGGGATCTCCGACAGCGGATCGAATACGGTGATCGACAGGAACTTCGTTGGCAAGCTCAGGAATGACCTTGGCGGCACCGGCATCCGCGTGGCCGGCAATACCACGCAGGTGACCAACAACAGTGTCAAGGGGATGGTCATCGGGATGGATGTATTCGGCGGCGGCACCACGCTGATTTCCGGCAATGTGCTGGTGGTCTCGGAGTATGTGCCGTTTGGCTACCATCCGATGGGCATCAACGTCACCGGCGCCGGCGCATTGCGGCTGACGGGGAACAGTGTCCGCGGTTTCGAGAAGAATATCTCCATCGGTCGCCCAGGCGTCACGCTCGACAGCAACGTGGTCTATGGCGGCTACATCGGTGTGCTCATCGGAGCGAACAACGTCACTCTCGCGCCCAATGGCGCGCATACGACGGGCAACGACATCAGCCACAGCGCCATTGGCATCCAAACGGGCACCACCGAGAGCGGGGTCGTGATCTTCTCTAACCGCGTTCACAACAACTACAGCTATGGCATCAAGAACGAGACGACTGCGCTGCTGTACGGCAATGAGGTATTCGCCAATGGGGTCGGCATCGTTTCGGGATCCACTGTCGGCGGAAGCGACTGGACGAATCCGAACCTGATCCACGACAACACGACCGGCGTGCAGTTGACGGCGGCGGCCGAGGTCCGGTTCAACCGGATCTACTCGAACCAGACCGGCCTCCGCGTTGCGAACAATGCCTTTGTGCACCACAACGTGTTCTACCGGAACACCGGCCAGGCGCTGCGCGAGGTGGGGAACTCCGGGTTGCAGTTCATCAGCAACACCCTGTATCTGACGACGGGCACGGGGGTGGAGATCTCCGGCGGGGCATCGGGGACGACGATCCTGAACAACATCTTCATGGCCGACGGCGGCGGCACGGGCCTGTACGTGGCGAACGACAGCCAGCCTGGCTTCGTCAGTGACTACAACAACTACTACCGCACCGGCGCCGGCGCGGTGGTGTGGTTCGAGAAGCCTTTCACGGATGTGTACGACTGGCAGATTGAGTCGGACTACGACCTCCACTCGATCGGGTACATCGCGCCCAATCCGAGCCTGGACAATCCGCAGTTCCTCGACCTGGCGAACGATAATTTCCACCAGGCGACGAGTTCCACCAGCATCGATTCCGGATCGCCCGCCAGTGCGTTTGGCCTGGAGCCGGCGAGCAATGGCGGCCGGATCGACCTTGGGGCGTATGGCAATACCGCCGAGGCATCGCAGTCGGCGGCGAGTTACCTCCGCATTGACTATCCGAACCTGTATCTGGACTGGGAGGCGAACCGCGCCCGCACTATCCAGTGGCACACCTTCAACCTCAGCGGCAATGTGCGGATCGAACTCTGGCAGGAGGGCGGCGGCAAGGTGGCGGACATCGCCACCGTACCGGCCTCGGATGGCAGCTATCTCTGGAGTCCGAACAACAGCAGCATCGCGCCCGATCCACTGACACGCTATCGCATTCGCCTTGTCTCGGTGAATAACCCGTCGGTGGTGGCGACGGCGCGGGAGTTCTTCTCGGTGCCGCCGTATAGCGCCGACTATTACATCAACGACGCCAGCACGGTGGGGGATGAGTACAGCACTGCCATCGGCGACAACCGTAATACCGGCCGGGCGGCCAATGCGCCCAAGGCCGACCTGTTGCCGATCCTGCGCACCTATGTGATGACGGCGAACGAAACGGTCCATGTTGATACCGGTTCGTACATCGATGTGCGGAATCTCGTCATCAACTACAACACGGATTCGGGGAAGCCGAATGCCGGTACCGGGTTGGGCGACGACCAGGGCTTTGCGGTGCTCGGTCCGCTGTTCCACACCGCGACGCTCGACCGCGCGATCATGCTCGCCGGCAGCACGCATGTGGACGTGGATACCGCGAACTTCGTCAGCTTGTCCCACGTGGCCTTCCTGCACGGGTCGGCCGGGATCCAGGTCCACAACGGCAGCTGCAACTTCAATGCGGACCATGTGGAGGTGGGGAACACGGGCGCTGAGGGGATCTGGCTGGACAGCAGCGCGATCAACGCATCGCTGGACAGCCTGAATATCCACGACAATGTCTCGTACGGCGTATATGCCCAGGCGCGGATCGCCTCCCTGAACAGTTCCGTCGTGGCGAACAACGGCCGGGACGGGATTCGGCTGACGGACGCCAATGGCGTGGTGGTTCAGCGCAACGTAGTGTATGGGAATGGCTGGAGCGGTATCTACATCAATACGGGATCGCAGGGGGCGCTGATCGGCAGTCTGAACCTCGACGACCATGCCGGGAATATCGTGCATGACAATCAGAGCGATGGCATCACCGTGTCCGGCGCGAGCACGATTGCCGGGAATGTTGTCTATAACCATTCCGGCAACGGCGACGCGGGCATCCGGAGCACCGGCACCGGCAACCGCGTCTCCCTGAACATCGCGTATGGCAATGATCGCGGCATTGACGTCAGCGGGCAGGATGCCCTGGTGGACCGCAACCGCGCGTATGGCAATGGCACGGCCGGCATCTATTCGGCGTATACGAATGCGACACTGCAGTCGAACACGGTCAACGGGAACGGGGTGGGCATTTACGTCTATGGCGGGAATCCCACGATTGTGAACAACACGATCATCGGCAGCAGCGGTTCAGGGGTGCGCCTGCAGGGCGTGACGCAGGACAGTGTCTCCAGCGGTACGCCGCCACATGCGGCGGTGCTCAGCAACACGATCCGGCAAGGCGGCGTCGCGGTCGACATCCTGGCATCGTCCGTGGGCGTGGAGATCCGGAACAACATCCTGAGCGCGACCGCTTGGGCGATCAGCGTCAGCAATGACAGTCAGAACGGGTTTGTCAGTGACTATAACCTGTTTGATTCCGGTACGATCGGGCTGTGGCAAGGCGTGGCCCGCGGCACGCTAACGCAGTGGCGCAACGCCATCTATGGCGACGTCCACAGCCTATCCGCGAATCCGCTGTTCGTGAACGTGACCGGTGGTGACCTGCACCTGCAGAGCGCGTATGGGTCGTACCATGGCGGGTCTCCGGCCCCGGTGATTGACGCCGGGACGGGCTTGCCTGTGGCAAACCCGGGCCAATGGGTCAGCGATGGGGCGATCTCGCCAGGCATCGACCGCGGCGATCCTGCGCTGCCCTACGCGCAAGAACCGGCGCCCAACGGCAGCTACGCGAACCTGGGCGCCGAATCGAACACCGCCGATGCATCCAAGAGCCCGACGAGCTATGTGCTGGTCACCAGCCCCAGCGACGGGGTGGTCTGGCCGGAGGGACAGACCTATGACATCACGTGGCGGACGCAGGACACGGTCGGGACAGTCACCGTCGAATTGTACCGGGGTGGCGTGTTGGTGCGGACGTTGGCAACGGCTGCGGCGAACACGGGGGTTTTCTCCTGGAGTTTGCCGACCGATCTGACGCCCGGGAGCGACTATGCGATCCGGATCACGCGGAATGACGGATCGGGGACGTCCGAGGCCAGCCCGAGCCCGTTCGTCATTGCCCCGGTCACGCACACGTACTACGTCAACGACACCACGGTGAATGCAGGGGACCTGACCTCGGCCGCGGGCGATGACTCGAACGATGGTCTGAGCGCGGGGTCCCCAAAAGGGTCGATTCGCGGGGTGCTGTTCGCCTACCACCTTGTGCCCGGCGACACGATTGTGGTCGATGCCGGCTACTACGCCTTGACCAGGAATATCGCGCTGGATTCCCTGGCCAGCGGCGTCACCATCACCGGCCCGACCGATCCGAGCCGGCCGGCCGTCGTGGATCGCCGGAACACCTCCAGCGGCTCCTATGCCTTTGAGATGGCCGGGGCAACCCATGTCACGATCGACCACCTGACGCTGGTTGGGGGCGTGTCCGCGGTCCATGCGGACTACAGCGCCGGCGCAAGTTACCTGACCGTCCGCAACAGCCTTGTCCACGGCAACTCCTATTCCGGGATTGATCTGCAACAGGCCGACCACGTGCTGATCGCGAACAACACGTTCCAGCAGTTGGCGGGAGAGACGCAGCAGTGGCACATCACCGTGACCGGAAATGATACGACGGTTAACGGCAACACGATCACCGGCCGCAACGGCGGGATCGGAATCAACCTGACCGGCGTGCGGCTGATGGTGTCCAACAATACGCTGACATCGCTGAGTAATGGCATGCAGGTGACCTCGCAATCCGGGATCGCGGTGCCGACCGGGGAGACCAGCACCTTCAGCGGCAACCAGGTGCATGATCTGACCGGGAGCGGCATGATCGTCGGCACCTCCGGGTCCTACTACGACGCCCTGCGCGTGACGAACAATACCGTCTGGAACACGAACACCACTGCCTACAACGCCGGGATCTCCGTGGGCGGGGCGGTGGGTTCGGTGGCATCGGGGAATACGGTCTACAGCGGCTACTACGGCATCAGTGCCAGCGGTGACGTGCGGGTACGTGGCAATGTTGCGCATGATAATGTCATCGGCATCAATGCCAGTGGCAATAGCACCATTGAGGGAAACACGGTTTACAGCAATGGCATCGGCATCGCCGGCGGCGTGGTCGTGAATAACACGATCTCCAGCAGCACGAGCTACGCGGTGCAGGTGCATTACTACAACGGCGGGCTCTCAGGTGGCGCGACGCCGGCCGTTCTGAACAACACGATCTATCAGCCCTCTGCCGGCATTGGCATTCGCGTTGAGAACTCCGCCTCGAACCTTGATGTCCGGAACAACATCATCGTGGTGGGCGCCGGTGCAGCCTATAGCGTGACCAGCGACAGCCAGACGGGCTTCAAGGCGGATTACAACATCATCCGCACGACCGGGACGGGCACGGTCGCTGCCTGGGGCTCGAGCAATTTTACGTCGCTGGCGACCTGGGCCAGTACGCTGGGATTCGATACCCACAGCGCCAATGTCGATCCGCAGTTCATCAACGCGGCCGCGGCAAACTTCCACCTGCAGAACAGTTCGCCGGCGATCGACGCCGGCGACCCGGCCAGCTACTTCCTGGCTGAGCCGCAGCCCAACGGCAACCGCGCCAACATCGGGGCGGACGGGAACACAGCCCAGGCGAACCGGAGCGTCAGCCCGGCCATTCAAGTCACCGCACCGGCCGGTGGCGAGCAGCTGCAGGAGGGGCAGAACTACACGGTTACGTGGCAGACCGGCGGACTGTCGTACCTCGGGCCCGTCGCCTTCATCAATTCCGGCGGCCCGACGGTCGGCCGCTGGCTCAAGGATGCCTACAACTCCTCGACGGGCACGCTGGCCACCTGGAGCTACGCCACCCCGGTGAATCTCTCGGCGGTTGCGGCCCCTGCCCCGGCCAGCGTGTACCAGTCGGCGCTGTATACCTACGCCAGCGGTGCCGGGACGACCATCGCGTATAGCCTCCCGGTCCCGGATGGGACGTATGTCCTGCATCTGCATTTCGTCGAGCCGTACTCGTCCGCGTACGCCGATTACCGCCGCTTCGACATTGTCGCCAATGGCGTGACGCTGCAGGCGGGCTACAGCGTGTATGAAACTGCGGGCGCTGCGTTCAAGGCGGATGTCCGGCAGTTCACCGTGGAGGCATCGGGCGGAGCGGGGCTGCAACTTCAGCTTGTGGGCCTGACGTCGGTGTGCCCGATCATCAGCGGCGTTGAACTGGCCAGCGTGAACCCGGCCGGCGCCGCGGCGCCGCACTTCGATGTGGAAGTGTCGGTCGACAATGGAGCCAACTGGTCGACGGTGGCGACGAACGTGGCCGGCGATGCCTATGGATTTGGCAGCACGACCTGGACGGTCGGGCCGGCCTCCGATGGTACGGTCGCGCTGCTGCGCGTGAAGTCGGTCGAGAACGGAACGGTCGTCGGCCAGACGCCCCAGCCGTTCCAGATTGCTCCCTCCGGACACAACTATTACATCAACGATGGATCCGTCTCCGGCGATGAATACACGACGGCGGTGGGCAATGACCTGAACAACGGCAAGATGCCCAGCCGGCCGATGGCAACGCTTTCGGCGCTGCTCTCGGCGTATACTCCCCATGCCGGCGACACCATCTACATCGACAGCGGCACCTACAATCTCTCCTCGAACATACAATTGCTGGCGGCACACAGTGGCGTGACGATTCTTGGCCCGACGTCGCATCCGGCGATCCTCAATCGCGGCAACACCGGCAGCAGCGCCTACGTATTCCGCATCACCGGCGCCAACAATGTCACACTGAGCCACTTGACGCTCACCGGTGCCTATGAAGGGATCCACGCAGACTCGGTCTCCGGCTCGACAAACAGTACCGGGCTGACCGTGACGAACTGCGTAATCTACGGCAACTCCCAGTACGGCATCAACCTGCAGAGCAGCAACATCTTTGCGACGATCAGCGGCAATACCATATACGGCGTCGCTGGCACCTCAACGGCGCAGGCGTACGGCATCAGCATTTATGGCACCGACAACACAATCCTGAACAACAATGTCTATTCCAGCAGCACGGCGGGCATCTATATCTCGGCCGACCGCAACACGGTCCGAGGCAACGTTGTGCACGAGAACAGCCAGTACGGCATCTACAGCTATGGCAAGAGCACCGTTGCGGGCAATACCGTGTACGGACATAGCGGCAGCAGCACGTATGCCCTGTATATCGGCAACAACAGTATCGCCAGCGGCAACACGGTGTACGCCAACACGCTGGGCATCTACACGGGCGGTACCGGCGCCGTCGTTTCCGGCAATCGGGTGTTCAACAACACCACCGGTATCAGCACATCGGGGCTGCCGCAGGTGCTGGGCAACACGGTCTATTCCAACAGCGTCGGCATCGTGATCATCGGCACGTCGGACCTGACGGGCAGGGTCTCCGGCAACCTGGTCTATGCCAACAGCACGGTGGGGATTCGCGCCGACGGCACGGGGTACAGCACGACGGACGGAAGCCACGCGCTGATCGTGGGCAACACGATCTATCAGCCTGCCTCAACCGCGCTGGAGATCACGAACTATGCCAGGTACGTCGAAGTGCGCAATAACATCATCGCCGCCGGCGCCGGTTATGCCATTCGGGTCAGCAGCGACAGCACCACGGGCCTGTTCAGCGACTACAACCTGATCAACACCTTCGGCAGCGCCAAGGTCGGGCAGTTCAGCGGCGTGGATTTCACCACGCTCGACGCGTGGTATTACGCGACGCTGGCCGACGACCACAGCATCTCCGGCGACCCTGGTTTTGCGGACCCGGATGGTGCTGACAATGTCCTGGGCTTCTCCGGGACCGATCATGGCGGCGACGACAACTTCCACCTGCAGGCCACCTCGATTGCGATCGATGCCGGCGATCCGGCTTCGCCGTACAACCTCGAGCCGCAGGTCAACGGCGACCGCGTCAATGTCGGCTACGACGGCAACACAGCCCAGGCGGCGGTCAGTGCCGCCGCCGGGGTCATCCTGCGCAACCCCGCCGGGCACACGCGCTTTACGGTGGGCCAGAACGTCGCGATCGCCTGGGGTTCCTATGGACTGACTCAGCAGAGCCCCGTTCTGCTGATCAACGCCGGTGGCTCGGCGGCGGGCCTGTTCGGCGCCAACAGCGGCCAGACGACGGGAAGCACGAGCCAGATCTCCACGTCCATCGCCGTGGACTCCAGCGGCATCGTCGATCCGGCGCCCGCGAGCGTGTACCGCAGCTACGCGATCGCCCCATACGGCGTGGGGCAGAAGCTGACCTACACGATTGCCGTTCCCGACGGCACCTACACGCTCAGGCTGCATTTCCTGGACACCTCTGCCGTTACCGGCAACCGGCGCTTCGATATCTGCCTGAACGGCACGACAGTGCGGGCGGCTTACGACATCGCGGCCGACGCCGGCGCGGCATACCGGGTGGTGCAGCAGACCTTCACCACGACCGCCTCGAGCGGCGGGGGGGTGAAACTGGAACTGGTGAACCTCGACTCCAGCGCGGCGATGATCTCGGCGATCGAGGTGCTGCGCGACAACGCGTCGGGCAGCGCATCGCCGAAGTTCGATGTGCAGGTGTCCACCGACGGAGGCGGCTCCTGGAATACTCTCGGCTCGGATCTGACCGTGGATCATCTCGGCGAGGGTGCCTTCAACTGGACTCCCACGACGGCCTCCAACAACGCGCGCATCCGCGTGCTCAGCGGCGCAACGCAGACCGATTCGCGGACGCTGATCATCGCGCCCGCCGGGCATGACTACTATGTGAACGACGCCTCCACGTCGGGGGACACGCTGACGACGGCGGTGGGCAACAACGCCACCTCCGGCAAGAGCCCGGACCAGCCGATGGCCAGCCTCATAGCGCTATTGGCGATCTACCATCCCGGCGCGGGCGACGTGGTGCACGTGGACAACGGCTCATATGGGCTGGTGCGGAATATCCTGCTCGGCAGCGACATCTCCGGCGTGAAAATCAGCGGGCCGGCGAGCGGCGCGGCGACCTTCGACCGGCTCGTGACCAACTCCAGCGCGGTGACGGCCGCATTACAACTGGCCGGCGCAACCGGCGTTACGTTGGATCGCCTTGCGGTCACCGGCGCCGACTACGGGATCTATGCGCCCAACTCCACGTCCACGGTGACGGCGAATCTGACCATCTCCAACAGCACGATCTATAACAATGCGACGTACGGCATCTGGACCGGCCAGTACGTCAACGCTGTCGCAGTGATCAACGGCCTGCTCTACGGCACAGGCACGGGCTTCCAGGCGGAGGTGTACGGCATCCGGATCGACGGGAATGATGCCACGATCTCGGGCACGACCGTTCACGACATCTACTACACCGGCATTACCGTCGGCGGCCAGCGGGCTCTGGTGCAGAACAACACGGTGTATTCGGCGCGCGGCGGGATTAACGAGAGCGGCGGCACGAGCACCCCGGGCTCGCAGATCTCCGGAAACACCGTTTACGGCAACACGAACTATGGCATCTATTCCAGTGGCACCTCGACGAAGCTGCTAGGCAACACCGTCTATGGCCATACGAGCGGCACAGGGATCACCGTCGGTGGGCAGGCCCTGGGCAATACCGTGTACAACAACGCCTATGGCATGGTCGGCTACACGCAGGCGCTAATCAGCGGCAACCGCGTGTTCCACAATGCCAACTACGGCATCTCGACGCGCGGCAACGGCCGCGTCACCTCCAACCGCGTGTATTCCAACTCCGTTGGCATCCTTACCGAGGCCGGCACCTTCACCGGGTGGATTGAGGACAACCTCGTATATGCCAACTCCAGCCAGGGCATCCAGATCAACGCCGGCGGATCGACGTACTTTGCCGCAGCGGTGAACGACAACACGATCTACCAGCCCGTGGGTGATGCGATGCGGGTTCAGGGCTCCAGCACGAACCTGAGCATCCGCAACAACATTCTCCAGGCCAACAACGGGTACGCGCTGTATGTCGCCTCCGACAGCCAGGGCGCGAAGGTGCTCAGTGGCTGGAACCTCTTTGTCCTGCCCAGTGCGCTCAATTCGCGCGCCGGGTACTGGGGCGCCGACCGGGGCACGCTCTTGGCCTGGCAGGCGGCTTCCGGCCGGGATGGCAACAGCCTCTCGACCATGGACGCGAAGTTCGTCAACATCGTCGGGGCGGACAATGTCTTTGCCTACGACACGACCCAGAGCATCGATGGTGGGGCGGATGATAACTTCCAGCTCGCCGCCGCATCGCCCGCCATCGACCGCGGTGTGGATTGGGCGGGTCCGAGTACCGATATGCTCGGGCATGCCCGCGTCGATGATCCCGGCACTACGAATGCCGGAGCGAACCAGTACTTCCTCTCGCAGCTCTCCTCGAGCCTGTTCACCGCTGGCGGCGTCAGCCAGGGTTGGATCGGCTCCTACAACTATTGGACGCTCAATCTCCCCTTCTCCTTCCCGTTCTACGACCAGAGCTATACCCAGGTCTATGTGACGTCGGCCGGCCTTCTGCAGTTCGCGACCAGTAGCTCTGCAGGAGACAACAGCAACTCCACCTCGAGCCTGATCAACTATGTCCGCATCGCCCCAATGTGGGACTACCTGAGCATGAGCGCCATCTACGTTGACACCTCAACGGCGAATCAGGTGACGATCCGCTGGGCGGGCACCCAGCAGAACTCCTACCCCTATACGGCGGTGAACTTCGCGGCCACGCTCTATGCCAACGGCAGCATCCGCTTTGACTATGGCGCCGGGAACGCCAGCCTGTCGCCGACGGTGGGTATCTCGATGGGCGACGGTGTCCATTACATCCTTGCGCAGTACGACGGCATTACCTCGCTGAACAATGCCCGCTCGCTCTTCTTCGACCACACGGCCGCCGGCTTCACCGACATGGGCGCCTATGAGTTCACCGGAAACAGCGCCGACACGACGCCCACCGTTATCACCGGGACGACACCTGTGCAGGTCTACAATTCGAGCACGGCACGCCTGCCGATCAACACCATCCTGGTGAACTTTAGCCACGCCCTGTCTGCGGTAGATGCCCAAGTGGGCAGCCTGTACGACCTGCGCGCCCCCGGCGGCGACGGTGCGTATGGGACGTCCGACGACGTGGTCTGGACGATAATCCCGCAGTACACGGCCGACGCCACGCAGGTGCGGTTGAATGTATTTGGTGGTCCGCTGCCGCAGGGCAGCTATCGGCTCACCATCTACGGCACCAGCCCACGCGCCTTGCACGACGTGGCCGGCCAGGTGATCGACGGGGACGCCAGCGGCGACGCGGGCGGGAACTTCGTCCGCGACTTCACGGTCGGCCCGCCCGATGTCGTTCCCGCCATCACGATTCCCGCTCCTGCCGCCATTAATGAGGGCGATCCCTTCGTGCTCGCGGGCTCATTTGCTGATTCCGACAGTGGCGACTCCTGGACCGCCACCGTCAACTACGGCGACGGCAGCGGCGTTGTCTCGCTCACTCTCAATCCCGACCAGACCTTCAGCCTGTCGCATTCGTACACGGATAACGGCACCTACAGCATCACGGTTGTTGTTACCGACAGCTTCGGCCTGAGCGGCAGCAAGACCGTCTCCCTGACGATGAATGAAGTCGCGCCAACCGCCACGCTCTCCAATAGTGGACCCATCTCCGAGGGAGGTGCCGCGTCGGTCTCCTTCACCAATCCATTCGACCCCTCGACGGTGGATGCCGCCAGCGGCTACCGATACAGCTACGATTTCAACAACGACGGCACCTTCGAGATACTCAACTCCGCAAGCTCATCAGCCAGTGTTCCGGCCGCCTATCTGCATAACGGCACGGTCGTCATTCATGGCCGAATCTCTACCGTCTTCGACACGGTGAGCACCGACTCCACCACGACCCTCATTGTCAACAACGTCCTGCCCACGCTGATGGTCAATCTCGATGCTGCCATCACCACCTGGCAGACCTACCGCGCTGCCGGTTCCTTCACCGATCCCGGTGTCGCCGAGGCCTATAGCGCCACCGTCGATTACGGCGATGGCGCTGGTCCGCAGCCGCTGGTTCTCCAGGTGGATCGCACCTTCACCCTTTCCCACAGCTACGCCGCCGCCGGAAACTACAGTGTGGTCGTCAGCCTCAGCGATGGCGGCGTCTCTCCCGTCACCGCCACCGGCACAGCCGCGGTTCGCGATCCCGCCATCATGCCCTCCGCCGGCATCGACATCACTGGCATGCAGGGCCTGAACATCACCGGTCCCATCGCCTCCTTCACGCCATTCGCCGGCACAACCCCTGATGAATACCTTGTCACAGCCGACTTTGGCGATGGCTTGGGCGATGGGTCGGTCTTTGTCTACGATGGCGGGGACGGCTCCTTCTACGTCCAGGCCTCCAAGACGTACGCCACCGACGGCCTCTTTACCATCACTACCACGATTACTCACCCGGCGCTGGGCTGGGCCGCAACCAGCAGCAGTGCCACCATCTCCGCCCCCGTGCATGTCACTGTGCCTGCGACGGCGATCGACATCTCCGCCTGGCGCGGCATCCTCTTCAGCGGTCCCCTCGCCACATTCACGCCCCCCCCCGACACCCCAATCACCGATTACTCGGTCCTCGTCGATTGGGGCGATTCACCCATCCTCAGCAGTCGCACCGGTGCTCTGGCCTTCCTCCGCTCCCAAAACGGCGGCGTCTCCGGATCCGGCGGCGAGTCCGGCGCGTGGATCGTCGACAACGGCGACGGCACCTTCACCGTCTACGGTTTCCATACCTACTTCAGCACCGGCACATTCGACATCACCACCAGCGTCACCGATGGCCCATATGTCAGCGGTTCGGCGACCAGCATCGCAACGGTGACCAATGCACCTCCGGTCGTGTATGCCTACACCATCTACGAGACCCAGTTCCAGCCGTTTACGGATCAGTGGGTTGCCTACTTTACGGACCCGTTTCCCGCTGATCTCTCTGGTTACTCGGCCACGATCGACTGGGGCGATGGCAACACTTCCCCCGGCACGATCAACCCGAGCGAAGGTTACTTCTACATCACCGCTTCCTACAGCTACCAGACCTTTGGCACCATTCCCCTCACCGTCACGCTTGATAAGGCCGTCAGCGGCGAGCCCGTGGAGACAGTTGTCGCATCGGGTCAGGCGGAGGTCTACGCGGCGTGGTTGCCGGGCAATGGCGTGGACATCTCCGTCCAGGCCCAGGATCCTGCCTCAGTCACGGTCGCCCAGTTTACTCCTGACCCGGCCGTCAACGTCAGTCGCTTCACAGCGTCGATAACCTGGGGAGATGGCCAGACCACTGCCGGCACCATCGTTGCCGATGCCGAGAACCCGGGCCAGTACCTCGTAACCGGCACAGCTGATTACGCCCAGGCCGGTGATTATTCCATTGCTGTGGATGTCGTGGACTATGGTTATGGCGAGGCCACCTCGGAGAACTACTTTACGGCCGCCGCTCACGTCACGGCCGTTCCGCTGCAAGTGACGGTCCTGCCCGTCACCGCTGAGGTCGGCACGTTGTTCGATGGCCAAGTTGCTACGTTCTCCGATCTCAACTTCGGGGGCCTGCCAACGGCCGCCGATTTCACCGCCACCATCTTCTGGGGTGATGGCGAGCAGTCGCCCGGCCTGATCACTCCGGTCAGCGGGAACACTTTCTCTGTATCCGGCACTCACCTCTACAGCCTGGGCGGTTCGCTCCCACTGCAGGTGATCATCGGCACGAACGTGTTCACCGACCC